>Ga0268298_10000242_pt1 | contig 71974 bp, 56 predicted proteins | sample WWTPWeurt_MetaG_FD_194462 | JGI IMG/M metagenome (GOLD analysis project Ga0268298, IMG submission 194462) | Activated sludge microbial communities from WWTP in Nijmegen, Gelderland, Netherland - WWTP Weurt | ecosystem: Engineered > WWTP > Aerobic digester > Activated sludge | place...
TGTATGGGGAACTGCACCAACGTTCCAGGCGAAATTAGCGCCGGCTTCGACCGCTGACTTATAGAAAGGCAGACCAGAAGAAGAGGAAGTGGTGAAGAGCAAAGTGCCAGCACCAAAATCGGTTTGGTCTGCATTTGCTTTCTCTACTACGGTGGCGCAGCCACTGTTGAACAGGTCCTGGATAAACGTAGCAGCATTCACAGCAGCTTCGCTGGTGAAGGTGTACTGACCCTTCTTAGCATCATAAATATCGCCACCGAAGGCAAATACCCAGGCTGCTAAGTGAGATGCGTCACCTGGATCGTACTGGTAACCCATAGGGCCTTCAGCAGTTGCCTTAGAGTAAGGAGTAGTAGCTGCCTTGCAAGCCATTTCCTTGAATTCTTCTGGAGTAGCAGGGGGAGCTTCGTAGCCTAGTTCCTTTAACCAATCCTGGTTGTAGTACATCACTTCCATGGAACGGTTGGGTGGGAATCCGAGTCGTTCTGGTTTCTTATCAGCGTTGAGGAAATTGGGGAAGACATCCTGATTGAAGAAGCCAGAGAAGAAATCTCTTTTTTCAAGAGCCGTCAAGCCCCATTTGTATGAGTTGACATAAACATTCATATCGACAAGGGCGTCAGCGATTTGATAAGAGGCGGCATTGTTCTGGTAGGCAACAATAAGATCAGGAACATCTGCAGTCCCCAGGATTGGGACCATTTTGTTATAGATATCGGCATAGCTGCCCTGATATTGAGCTTCAACGGTGATGCCGAACTTGTTGCTCTTGTTGAAGTCGTCAACAATTTTCAACAATGCTTCCTCACGCGCCTTGCTGTGGTTGTGCCAAAAGACAACCTTTTGTCCTGATGGGTCTACTTTGCCTCTTACCAGGGGGTCGGGGGATTCTGGAACCATTGCCATTTGGGCAGCTAATTCATCATTCCCATCAATATTGACCTGGTCCAGGGTTGCGGCAACATCCTCACCTTGTTCTGTGATGGTGACCATGGCGGTAGCGATTTTGACACGGACTGGATCATAGCCAGGCACAGCGGGCTCAAAATGGGCATACTGAAGCAAGTCAAATGCAGCCTTGTAAGCTGGATTCTTGGCGAAGTATTCAGAAAGACCGTCAGCAACGCTGGCTCGCACAGGAAAGTAATTCGATGCGGTGACCCATTGGGCCTGGACTTCTGGGCTGGTAAAGTATTTTACGAAAAGCCATGCAGCGAGTTCGGCTTCAGGAGTGGTCTTGGGAATGGACACGGAAGCGCCGTACACATTCATCACCGGGTCTGTTGTTGTATGTGGTAAGGCGGCAACACTCCATTGGAATTGTGCGCCAGCATCAATGGCACTCTGGTAGAAATTGATCCCTGATGTAGATCCAATCGTGAAAAGAGCCTTGCCTGCGCCAAAGTCAGTTTGATCCTGGAAATTTGGTCCAGCTGTAATTGCGCAGCCGCTCTTATACAGATCTTGCAGGAATGCCATCGCTTTTTGTGAGGCTTCTGTGTTGAGTGTATAGGTTTCCTTTTGGGCATCGAAGACATCACCACCAAAGGCAAATGTCCATGAAGCAAAACGGCTTGCATCCATGCTGAGTTCATAGCCAACCGGGCCATCGGCCGTGGCTTTGCTGAATTTTTGCTGGGTGGCTTTGCAGGCCATTTCCTTAAATTCTTCAGGGGTTGCCGGTGGGGCATCGTAACCCAATTCCTTCAACCATTCCTGATTGTAGTACAAAACTTCCATAGACCGATTGGGTGGGAATCCTAGGCGTTGATTCTGGAAGAGAGGGAAAATATCCTGTTGGAAGAACCCAGCGAAAAAGTCCTTCTGATCCTCTTCGGTTAGACCCCATTTGGGGCTATCCACCATGGAGGTCATGTCCACAAGTGCTTCAGCCAGTTGATAGGTAGCAGCCTGGTTTTGGTAAGCAACGACCAAATTGGGGGCTTCGGGGGTATTCAAGAAAGTAAGCATTTTGTTGAATACATCCGCATAGTTGCCCTGGTACTGCGGCACAACTGTGATGCCCCATTCATTGGATGCGTTAAACTCTTCGGCGATTGCGTTTAATGCCTTTTCTGTACCACCTGTGAATTGGTTCCAATAGATAACTGTTTGCCCTTTGGGATCAACATCAACCCAGGCATCCTGGGGTGCTTCAGGAAGTGATTCTGTAGCTACCGGCGCCTCAGTTGGGGCTGCTGCTTGTGGTTCAGTTGCTTTCGGTGCTTCGGTTGGCTTCGGCGCTTCCGTAGTTGCAGCAGGCTGAGCACAAGCTGTTAAAACCATTGTGAAAATCATGATGCTTGCAAGCAAGCGATAGAAAAACAATTTTGAACGTGACATAAATTTCTTCTCCTTAATAGTTTTTGGGTTGCTGCTTTTTGGATTCTTTTGGTTGTATTTTTTTATAGCTACTCCTTTATTTTGTCATGGAAAATTGTCTAGCCTTTGATACCGGATGCGGCAATCCCTTCTGTGAATTGCTTTTGGGTCAAAAAATACAGAATCAAAACTGGAATCAACGTGATGACCGCACCAGCCATAAGAAGGTGCGTTTCCGGACCCGCTTCAGTTACAAATGAATACAAACCAACCATCAAAGGTCTCCATCGATTGGTTGTCGTTACAAGCAAAGGCCAAAGAAACGCATTCCAGGACCCAATGAACGAGAAGATAACTACTGTCATAATTGGCGCCTTGCTCATTGGAAGAACTACCTGCAAAAGGTACCGCATATGCCCTGCACCATCCAACCGGGCTGCGTCCCAATATTCCTCAGGTATTTTGATAAAGAACTGCCTGAGGAGAAAAATGCTGAATGCATTTGCCATAAATGGAACTGTAAGTGCAGGTAGTTGATTTAGCCAGGAGCCTTTCCATTCTGGTAACCCAGGAAGAGGAAGAATCGCACCTTTAACCATCAAGAAGTTGGGAATTAAAGTGACTGATTCGGGGATCATCATCGTCGCCAGCAATAATCCGAAAATAATCTCTCTGCCCACGAACTTTATTTTGGCAAAGGCATATGCTGCAAGAATTGATGTGATCAACAATCCAACAAGGGTAGTCGCTGTAATAATGACGCTGTTCATAAAATAGCGTTCAAAACGTGCTTCTTGCCATGCTCTGACATAATTTTGAAATTGAGGTTCTTTTGGTATCCAAACCCGGTTGATCGTTTCGCCCAGAGTCATCAATGAGGTAGAAACCATCCAGAAGAAAGGCACCATTGCGATCACCGCACCAATTGTCAAAGTCAGATAAAGCAAACCACGCGAGAGTGGAAAACTAATTTTCATGAGTGTAATCCTCTTGTTGCATCCTCGATGATATTAATCATAAAAGACTTTTTCGCCAAAAATTTTGTTCTGAACTGCCGTCAAAGCGAGAATGATAAAAAACAGGATAATTGCCTGTGCGGTTGCGTAACCAAAATTATTTGACTTGTAAAAGGTGTCGAATATAAATATGCTGGTTACGTCTGCTGTTCCAAGCGAAGATGGCGTTCTCATGACAAAGATATGGTTGAATGCTTTGAACGTACCGATAAATGCAATTAAAGCCAGGTAAAACGTCACGGGGGACAACAAAGGTAGTGTGATCGATGTAAAAAGCTGCAATTTGTTTGCGCCATCTATTTCTCCCGCTTCGTAAAGCTCAGGAGAAATGGAACCCAAACCAGCGAGAAAGATGACAGTATTGTAGCCGACATATGTCCAGATTCCAAAAAAAACAATTGAAACGAGTGCCATACTTGGTCCGGCGAAAAGATCTGGCCAGGTTGAAACATCGATTCCAAAAAAAACCTGATTGAAGGGTTTCGGTTCAAACAGCCATTTTTGCGGTTCCATACCAAAGATTGATATAAATTGGTTTGCGATAGATGTATCTCTGGATCCAAAAATTGTTCTAAATACAACTGCAGTTGCCACAACTGGGGTTACATAGGGTAGAAAATAGAGCATACGGAAAAATTCTTTTCCTCGAATGCGTTGAAACAATAAATAGGCCAAAACCAAGGCAATCGATAATTCGGCTGGTACAGTGCCTAATGCATAAAACAGGGTAATAGGAAGGGAGCGGAGAAAATTCTTGTCGCCTGAGGCTTGCATGGCAGTCCACCCAACGGAAATGGCATAAAAACTTGCCAATAATATCAATGCACCGCCAGCCCGAATGATCAGCGTGCGCAGGTTGCCCGATTTAAATCCACTTGTCCACAGCCAATAAGCAACAGCCATCAAAATAAAGCCGATTACAAATATGCCCAACCCTGGCCAATCCCCCAAAGCTTTTGTGTAATTGTCTATACCGATGAAGGGGCCCTTTTTTACCCTCCAGGTATAAAGGCTCATGTAAATTGCATATCCAATCGGGAAAAAACCAAACATCAGTATAATTAAAACTGCGGGAGCTATAAAGGCGAAACCAGTAAGGTTTTCCTTGATGTCAATCCAGCGAATTCGTGGTCGTTTGTAAGTGGCTTCCGACTCAGATCGATTTAATAATGCCAATTTGAAATCTCCGTATGTTGTTAAAGGCGCAGCTGTAGGTTTCTGTACTTCGAAAAGATTTTAGGGTACTGTTAGTTCATATATTATAACGAATCATACCCCAAAATTTTCAAGAATCAACACCCATTTAGGTAATCATTTGGTAAACGAAATTTGAAAAGTCATGCCCCAACGCAAAAGTGGCGCAGGATCAATCACTTTGATTCGAACTTTGTAAACAATATCTCCGGATTGCAGTTTAAAACTTTCAGAAATTTCTGTGACCATGCCAACCATTTTTTTATCAGGCATCGCATCCGCTGTTAGTTCAACCTCATCATTAATTTCAATATCAACAACTTTTAGTTCAGTCAGGTCGCTGGTTTCCACAAACCATTCATTGACATCGGCGATCAAAAAAGCCAAAGTTGAAATTCCGACCTGTTCATTCTGAAGTATATTAATTTCTATGATTTCACCTTGAAACGGAGCAATAATTTCAAATGTAGTCAATGCAAGGCGAACTGAAGCAAGCTGTGACTTAGCGCTCTTTAACCGGGCTTCTAAAATTGCCAATTTTGTGGTGTCTGGCCCATCTTTGGTCAAATTGTTTTTAAATTCGGCTTCGACGAGACTGGCATTTGCTAGTTCAAGATTAGTTTTCGCGAGTTCACGCTGTAGAACCAATTCATTATATTTGCGCCTCGCTTCTTGATATGTTCTGTTTGCTGCCTCAAGGGCGTCATTTGTCTTTATGTAATTTGGATTATCAGTGCTTAAATCTTTGTATTTGTCAAATTCGGTCTGCGCATCTTCGGCTACTTTTAGTGCATCCTGTAAAGTAATATTTCCATCATCAATACGATTCTGAAAGTCTTTTGTATCAATCTGGCTCCAGGATCGTTCAGCGGCAATCACCTTCATTCTTGCGTCAAATAAATTCTGCTGATTTACAGATTGCGCGATTTTGCTCGTTCGAATGAGTTCGTCATAATTTTGTTGGACAGATAGAAGTTCTAATTCTGCAGAAGCAAGATTTGCTTCTACTTGTTCCCGATCGCCTAATCGAGCGATTACCTGTCCCGCAGTAACAGCATCTCCTTTTTTTACCAAAATATCCGCAACTTTTCCAGCCCGCAAAAACGTAAGATAACGAAACTCTCTTGGGGCAAGATTCCCTTCACTGATGATTGTATTTGTTGTTATGATATTTATGTTGGATGCCGCTACATTTTCTTCTTGTCCAAACCCCAGGATCGTACAACCTGAAAGAGACAAGGCCAAAACAACCAGAACCATAAAATATTTATCAAGGTGAATTTGTTTCATAGGATCTCCAGAAAAAATCTATTCATACGAAAGGACTTCTCGAATTGTTAAGCGGGTTGCTGTGCGAGCAGGCAATATACTTGCAAGGGCAGAAAGCACAAATACCAGACCCAGCCAAATTGCAAAGCCCAAAATTGTAAATGATGGCGTGAGTGGGGTATTGAAAATTGCAATGCTAATGATGTATGATAATGCTGCGCTGATTGGGAAGGAAAGTAGCGCTCCCAGGACCCAAGAAATAAACCCAATCAACATACCCTCTACAACCACATTTTTAAAAACCTCTCGGTCGATTGCTCCAATACTGCGCATAATACCGATCTCTCTCGTTCGTTCCATGATATTCATGCCCATTGTTCCTGTTAATCCCATACTTCCTACGGAGGCAGTTAGAAGGGCCATTATCATCAAGAATGTAACCAAAACATCCAAGCCTTCCGACGCAACTTTCAAAGAGGATAAACCTGGCTCAATTTGGCCGACTTGATATCCTTTCCACCTGAAATAGCGATCAAGCTCAGCGCTCATTTTTTCTTGGTTTTGTTTCGAATGGTCATTTAATACAACCCTAAATGAGCCTGATTTTCCATATTGATTGATGAGCGGCGAAATGTATTCGTAATTCGCATAGGCAATAACGCCTTCTCGGTCTACAAATTTAAAAATTCCAACTACAATCCATGTGTCCTTTTTTCCATCAACCTTTAGGTTAATTGGATCTCCTGGTTTTAGATTGGGATATCGCTTCCATATCGCTTCGCTGACAGCCAATGCACGTTGGTCGCCTGGACGTAGCCAGCGCCCGGATAATAAAATTGGGTCTACCAGTGAACTGGCTGCAGGAGGAGCGAGAATAACCAGATTTTCAACAGTGTCACCGTCTTGGTCTAAGATTTCACCACTTACAAACGACCAACCTTCTACCTGAGCGACCCCAGGTATTTTGCTTGTCAAGTCATTTATCTCATCGACACGGTAGAGACGATTGAAGCCCATTGTTACATCGGCCAAAAAATAGTTACCAACCTGGTCAATGAATTGGCGGAGGGTTGTTCTTACATTGAAAACCGCAATAAAAATAGCTCCACCCATTGTCAATGTGAAAAGGGTCAGGGCTAACCGGCCTCTTTTGCGAAAGGTATTTCGAAGAGATAAAATTAAAGGACGGGGTAAGTTGAGTTTCGGGATTGATATATGAAACTTATGGAAAAGAAACGCAGGGGAGTTGATTTTTTCTTTTTTGGGTATTTTGTCCGAGGACGAATCCCCGCTGATTGCTTGTAGTACCGTAATTCTCGAGCCGTTTCTGATAGGGATGAAGCCGGCTGCAAGTGGAACTGAAATTCCAATAATTATCTGCAAAATTACGGATGAAGGGATAATGCGAAAACCCAGGATTGTAAAATTCAATTCATTTGCGATAAAGAGTGAGAATAGATAAGCAGCCTGCACTCCAGCCGGAACAGCGATGAGTAAAGCTATTAGGCTGTAAGCCAGTATCATCAGGAAATACATCCCGAAGATTTGATTATTTCTCGCCCCGACTAGCTTCATGACACCGATATGACGGATATGTTGATTGAGTAAAGCATTGATCGTATTCGCAATCAATGAACTACTCAGTAAAAGTACCAGGATACCCAGGACTCCAAGCACACTTAAAATTGCTTGTACAGTCGACTCCATTGGATGTTGGTTTCGTAAAGATATTCGGGTGCGAAAAATAAAGGTATCACTCTTTTCGAGTTTATCGGCTACCTGATTTGATATCGACCGAATATGGTTTTCGTCATTTGGTTTATCGTTAACTGTAACGTAGAGGGTATTGTAGGATACAGGTTGTTTAAGCCACTCCAAACTGTCTTTTTCGATATAAGCCAGAGGCGATGCCAAAAAATCTCCTGCTGATGTTGTCTGATCCAAAACTATCCCTGCGACGGTTAGCTTTCTTGTGGATCCATCCGACAGCTCAATTTCTAACTGGTCTCCAATATCAACTGCTAATTCTGTCCGAGCCCCGTTTTCCAAAAGAATTTCACCTTTTTCAGGAGTTGGTGACCCTTCGAGTAGATCCAATAAATTAAGCCTAATCGCGTGAAAATCATTCAGGGCAACTAAGTCAATACTTTTCCAAATCCCCACCGAAGATCTTACGCGAACAGAGAATAGCCGCCTTCCCTCAGCATCCTTGACACCATTTTCATTAATCACCGTCTCAACAAAATTTTGGTCAAAAGATGATGTTCTGAATTGAATGTTCGCAGGATTAGCCGCTGCGTAACTTCTGCCCATATCGGACTGAATAATGGAGTATGCTCCAGAAATCATTCCTATAGCAAAAACGCCGATCGCGATGGAAAAGACAACCAGAAGTGTACGCGTTTTATTATCCCAGAGGTCCTTAAATACTTTAGCCCATCTTGGGCGAAGTGCACTGCTGAGCGTCCACTGTGGTGAGTTTCTTTTGTTCATTTTCTTTTGTCACCAAACATGCGGTGTTCTTCAATCTTCATTTCAACAATTTTACAGATTGTTTGCTCAGTTAATGGAGATGACTTGAGCATTTCCAAAAAATAGTTGCGCCGAAGGGCAACAATTTCAACAGGCGCGCCGCTGCTAGCTCGAATTGATGCAATCGAGCGGTGTCCAGAAATTAATTCCACTTCACCAAAAAAATCTCCTGGTTGAAGACATGTTATTACCATATCCTCCTGGTTTTCACCCTGCAGCACTACTTCTACAAACCCATTTGATATCATGTAAAATAAGTCAAGGTGCTCATTTTTGCTTATTATTGGCTGACCTGGAGCAAACGACAAGAGTTCAAGCCTCCTCGTGATGTTCAGCATTTGGCGATGAGTGAGTAATGGCAATGCACGAATTACTGTGGGGTTGACGAGTTCTCCATCCGAAATCAAAATTGTCCGTTTTGTTTTTTCTGTGAGACTGGAATCATGGGTCACCATTAAAATAGTTTTGTTTTGGCAAATGAGCTGCTCAAATAATTCAATGATCGCACCCGCAGTTTGCGTGTCCAAATTTCCTGTTGGCTCATCTGCCACAATAATTGGTGGATCATTTGCAAGTGCTCGGGCGATAGCTGCACTTTGTTGTTGTCCGGTTGAAACTGCTGAGGGGAGTTTGTGGCTGTGCGCCTGCAAGCCAACTTTTTGCAAAAGCGCATTGGCCCGGTCGACACGTTCATTCGGCGGATAAACATTACAGTAATCCATAGGTAAGATCACATTTTCTAACAATGAAAGTGTTGGAAGAAGTTGGAAAAATTGAAAAACTATTCCAACAGTTTTACCTCGCCATAAAGCACGTTGACTTTCACTCAGTTGATGGAGATGTGTTCCGCCTACGATTACATCTCCTGAAGAAGGCCTATCGATGCCGGTAATCATATTCAACAAAGTTGATTTCCCACTGCCAGATTTTCCGACTATGGAAACAAAGTCTCCCTTTTTGACGGTCAGATTAATTCCATTTAGTACCGTGAATTCGCCCGCAGTATTGCGAAAAATTTTTTCGACTGCCTTCAGGCTGATGGCGTCCTCAGAATCATTGATCGCAAAAGGTAGATTAAAATTTGGCATTAATTAAATCTCTTGATGCGGTTCTGGCTCGTCGCAAAGGACCCCATCGACCATATATAATCGTTTTGAAAAGCGGGGAGCCAAACTATTGTCGTGTGTAACCATCACGATCGTTTTGCCCCTCGCCACCAGGGTTTCAAACAAATTGAAAATTGAATCGGCAGTTAATGAATCGAGACTGCCTGTTGGTTCGTCAGCAACCAGTATTGGAGGATCATTCGCTAAAGCCCTTGCTATTGCGACTCGTTGTTGTTGTCCTCCTGAAATGTAAGCTGGCAGTTTTGCCTCATGGTCTGACAATTCTACCAAATTTAGAAGTTCCAAAGCCTTTTCCCGGCTTTTTCTGGAGCTGAAATTCCCCGAAAAATCCATGGGAAGCATAATATTTTGTGTCAATGTAAGCATTGGCAATAGTTGAAATGATTGGAAAATCACACCGAGGTTTTGCCCTCGCCAGCTAGCCATTTCGTTTTCATTCAAAGAATGAATAGAAATTGGTTTTCTTAAGTCTGGGCTGGCTACGATCACTTCACCAGAAGATAAGTGATCAACCCCAGTGAGCATATTCAGCAGGGTTGATTTTCCTGCGCCCGATTTGCCGATTATTCCAACAAACTCACCTGGCAGAATCTGAGCGTTAATTCCTTTGAGAGCGGTATATGATCCAGCCTCACTCTCATATATTTTTACAACATTTTTCCATGAAATGATGTATTGATTTTGATCGGAAAAGCGGTGGTTAAATTCTTGCATATCAATTGGCAGTTATATACCCGCAGCAGGGCAGCATCTGACCCTTGCGGCATCTTTAATAAAGATTATACTTTACGTTCAGTTAACCTGATAGATGGCTCTTTACGTATTATTTTGCCTATCCTGAAACAGAGCAAAGTCAAGAATGCATACGGTTTGAGGGAAAAAATGAAATTCGATGATTTAGTCCAAAAATATCCTGAGTATTATAAGCCGACTGACCGCGAATTGGTAATGCGCGCATATAAAGTGGCTGAAGAAGCTCATCGCCCTCAAATTCGTGCTTCTGGTGAGCCTTATATCAATCATTGCATCTCAGTCGCAATAATCCTGGCTGAGATGAATGTGCCAGCTGAAACTGTTGCGGCGGGTTTATTACACGATACAGTAGAAGATACTACACTTACCCTGGATGATTTGCGTAAAGAATTTGGTGATGATGTGACCAAGATGGTTGATGGGGTTACAAAATTGACGCAACTGCCGCGCGTTTCTCGTGCGGATCAATCTAGTAAGGAAGATGAACGCGATGAGCAGGCACGTCAGGTTGCCGAGAGACGAGGCCTGCCTAACCCAGCAGATGAACTTGAAAAAGCAGCCCGAAGCCGAAAACATGACTTAAAACACGAAACTTTACGGAAAACATTTATCGCTATGGGTGATGATGTTCGTGTGGTTTTGATAAAACTGGCTGATCGCTTGAATAATATGCGAACTCTTGGACACCTGCCAGAGGCAAAACGAAAACGAATAGCTCAAGAAACACTGGATATATTTGCTCCACTGGCAAATCGGTTGGGAATATGGCAGATTAAATGGGAATTGGAAGACCTTGGTTTCAGGTATACCAATCCAGAAAAATACAAGGAAATTGCTGGTTTTTTGGCTGATAGACGAGTGGACAGGGAAAGAGAAATGCGAGGTATTATCGAAACTCTCATGAACCTGGCAAAACAAGCTAACATAAAGGCCGATATAAGCGGAAGACCAAAACATATTTATTCAATTTTTAAGAAAATGGTTCGAAAAGGGGTACCATTTGATCTGGTGCATGATATTCGTGGTGTGAGAATTATTGTTCAAGATATTCCTTCATGTTATGTTATGTTGGGTGTTATTCATACGAACTGGCGGCCAATTGCGGGACAGTTTGATGATTATATTGCAGCTCCGAAAGATAATTTTTATCGTTCGCTGCATACAGCGGTCGTTTTCGAAGATGGAAAAACGCTTGAGGTTCAACTAAGAACTCATGATATGAACCGGGATGCTGAGTTGGGAATTGCGGCTCATTGGCGATATAAAGAAGGTATGCTTCGCGATGAGGCTTACGAGCGTAGAATTATGTATTTTCGCCGCTTGATGGATTGGCGTGAAGATGTCAAAAATGCAAGAGATTTCGTAGATACTCTGCAAACGGAAGTTTTCGAGGATCGGGTTTATGTTTTTACCCCCAAAGGTGATGTGATTGATCTGCCGATTGGCTCTACACCCATCGATTTCGCGTATTTGGTCCATACAGATATAGGACACAGATGCAGAGGTGCGAAAGTCAACGGTAAGCTCGTATCATTGGATTATGTGTTAAAAACTGGGGAAAAAGTCGAAATATTGACCGCAAAACGAGGCGGACCGAGCAGGGATTGGCTTAATCCTAATTTGGCGTTAGTTAAAACACAACGAGCTAGAACGAAAATCCGACATTGGTTTCAACGACAGGCGCGTGAACAGAATATTGCTCAGGGACGAGAGATGCTTGAGAAAGAACTTCATCGCTTGGGCTTGGTCGACATCAATCTTGAAAATCTGGCCCACAAGTTGGAATATCGAAATGTGGAGGACCTCTATGACGCTTTGGGTACTGAAGATGTCAGTATCCCCAAATTAGCGAATGCGTTAATGGAAGGCGAAAAAGATGATGATGGTGTCATTTTTGGCGAGCGCCTTACAAAAACCCCAAGTGTTCAAAGCCACGATACAATTTCCGTGGTTGGTTTAAAAGGTTTACTAACGACGATGGCTCGATGTTGCAACCCTCTTCCTGGGGACGATATTGTCGGGTATATTACCCGGGGAAGAGGTGCAACGATTCACCGGTCTGATTGCCCCAATATGTTACGCTTATATGAACGGGAGCGTATCGTACGTGTTGGGTGGGGTGAGGCAAAACGTACTTATCCGGTATCTGTGAGAATTAAGGCATACGATCGAGATGGGTTAATGAAAGATGTCGCCACGCTTGTGACGAATGAAGGCATCAATATGGGAAGCGTGAAAGTTGGTGTAGATTACACGAATAAATTTAATATGGCAGACTTCCATTTGATCCTCGAAGTTCGTGATTTAGAACAATTAGCTCGTGTGTTGACACGCATAGAGACTTTGCCCAATGTCTTGGAGGCCCATCGGATGCGACCGGGGTAGTGGTATAATCCCGCTTCAAGTTAGAATGTGAAGTATTCTTCAAAACGAAATAAATATATCTGCTAAAAGATGATATTTTGGTAAAATCTGGTATTCGTTATTTAAAAAATGCTATTATAATTCGCCCACTTGCGGTAAAATCACTGCCGATTGGAACAATTATACGGCTTGGATATTTATCAGGGCCAGCCAATAAACGAAAAACCAGTTTTAACATCAATCGCTTAAAACAATCATAGGAGAATCTTATGCCCCGGATTAATTGCCATTACGTTGACTGTGTCTTTTTGGATGATGGGTATTGTGGAGCTGCTGCTGTTGAATTTGACCCAGATATGGGATGCTTAACCTTTTCGCGTGCAGCTGATGCCGAAGAAGAGGACTGGGAATCTGAAGATGAAGAAGAATTGGATGATTGGGAAGAAGTAGATGTTGATGACGAAGATGACGATCTTTGGGTTGATGACGAGGATGATTATTAAATCGATCCTGTTGCAGAACGACAATAAATAATTACCCCTTGAGTTATGCGCAGATGGCACAGATTGCAGAGAATATCTGCCGATATTTGTGTCATCTGCGTGTTGGTTTAATCTATGGATGTAGTAATAATTGGTAATGTAACTTTAGACGTTGTCTGTTATCCGGTAGAAGATGTGCCGCGATTTGATTCACTTGCATTTGAACGATCTATCGTAAGTCCGGGGGGGTGTGGTTCAAATGTTGCTATTGGGCTTGCTGCACAAGGCGTGGATGTTTCATTGGTGGCCAATTGTGGTTCAGATGATACAGCCAAAATTTTGTTGGCGACCTGGCAGAGGTGGGGGATTGACATGCAGTATGTGAGGCAAATAGGCGGATTGCCCACAGCTGTCTCAGTGGCATTGGTCGATCGACAGATGCAGCCAAGATTTGTTCATGCTCCAGGGTCAAATTCTTCCTTAACTGCAGATTTTATTGATATCCCTTCTTATGTTTCTCAGGGAGCAAAAATTCTTGGGGTTGCAGGCTTTTTTATTTTATTAGGTTTTTTAGACGGAAAATTAGCAGATAAGTTGTTCGAAGCGAGGCAAGCAGGTTTACTCACGATTCTAGATGTCGTACACTCCCCTCGAATGGTAAAGCCTGATATTTTATGGCCTATTTTGCCTGGCCTGGATGTGTTTTTGTGTAACATTCAAGAAGCAGAACTTTTAACAGGGAAAACCGACCCTGTGGCTGCAGCCAATATATTTTACACATCAGGTGCACGCAATGTAATCGTGAAATTGGGAAAAGGCGGCTGTTTACTATTGAATCACCTTGGCCATATTTTCATCCCGGGGATAAATGTTCCAGATGTTGTCGACACAACTGGGGCCGGTGATGCTTTCGCAGCTGGATTGATGGCGGGCTTGGTCCGGGGATTGTCGATTGAAGACGCTTGCCTGGTAGGTAACCAAGCAGGCGCACGAATTGTAACTGAGTTAGGTACGGTTCAGGCATGGGGAGAGCCTGGTGAAATCAGGGGAAAGCGTTGATGGTTGGGGATAATTCATGGGTGGGGGGTGTTCTTGCCACCCTTCCGTTTGTTGCAATATTGAGTATTTATCTTCTTTATTTGTCTAGAAGGCGCTGGATCAGTCAAACAAATTTTAAGTTGAAATCCATTTTCTCGATTCTTCGCCATAATCAGGCGTTGATTGAAACTTATCGAAAAATGGCAAATAAAATATCAACGAACGATCCAGCTCAATATGGCGAATTAGCAAAGACATATCATGAGAAATTAATTTTCATTGAACTCGGAAATAAAAACTTTTATATTCGTTACAGTCAATTACTAGAGGATTTCCGCCAATCAACTGGTTCATTGTCCTGGCAGAATTGGTTATCAACTTTCTGGTCCCAATTTCAGATTTTAAACAAAGGCAGAATGTTGGAATTAGAATTGACCGGACTTGGTGATAAATTTAACCAATTAGACGAGATTGGTCATAAATTGGGCCAATTTAGCTGGGATGTTGCCGAAAGTGCTCAGAATTTGCTCGCGAAAATTCAGACGTCCATTGAGAATCTTAACACTCTGATTTCGCGAGGAGCGAATAGCGCCCATCTAGACCGCTCGATGCATAAGCTGAAGGAATGGCAGTCGACGCTTCTTAAGCAAATCCCTATCGTCTATTTCTCCCCAGACATGGAGTCCGTCCAAAACCAGAGTGAGAAGACCGAAACCGTTCGGGTTTATCAGCTTTTACAAATTTCTCGAAGTGAGATCGATGCTTATTGTGCTGAAATTGATACATGGGTTAGCGCCTCGGATCAAAGAGATAAGTTGCTCCATGAAATCGGACAATATTTGGGTACGATTGAACTACTGATAAATGAGTTGGAAAAACGGCCTATTCAACCAGTCATTTTTAATATTTCCCGCCCCCAACTAGGTAAATTTCAGCAAAGATATGATGAAGTAAAAAACAGCAATCAGAATTCGCCACCCGCACCTGAAAATTTCGTTGCAGAGGCCAAAGAATTGGATGGTGAGTTGAAATTAGTTTCAGAATTAAGCGGACGACTGGTCGGGTTGAAGAATTCTCATGATGAATTCCTTGCTTATTGGCATTCAAAAAAATTCAAGGGTGTCGCCGAAAATCTTCGGAGTGCCTATCAAAAAATTCAAGAAATTGAACAATTCAATATTGCGAATTATGAAAAAACAACCAGCCCGAGCGAGTTGCGCATAGACACAGACAGGGTGGCGGTTTTTTTATCAAAATATCAACGGTTTTCAAACTCAACAACGATAACTGAAGACGAATTACCTCAAAAATTAGCTATTATGTCGGAATTTGATACGATTTTGATTTCCTTTGATAATCGACTTACAGTTGTTTATCAGCGGTGTAAAGCTTTAATAAAGATGCAAAAGGATAGTTTGGTGCTTTTAGCTCTGATGGGGCAGAGGTGTATAGATCTCGCTAGTATTCTTGAAGGCAATCCCATTTTTTCCAAAAGTGCAATCCAAGATTTAAAAAAGATTGAAAGTCAAATATCGCAGGCAGTTCAAGATATCTCAAATTTAAAAGTCGACCTGGTCGAAAAAAAGGTGGCTCGAATTGAAAAAATTAAGGAACGCTTTATTCAGTTAACAGACCAATGGGGAGATCTGTTGTTGAAAAATTTGAAAATACAAGAAAGCCATTTAACTAATCAACTGCAAGAGTTAAAGGATATTGTTTGGGTGGACGACCCGATTTATGATGCAGCGGAGAAAATGCTCAGACTCCCTCCGGTTGAGGATGGAGTTCAGGTGCTTGGGCGGACCCTTCTTGAAACTAACATCGAGCATTTATTGCAAGTAAACAAAATTTGGAAAGAACGTACAATAATTTACCAACAATTTCTTGAAGCCAGTAATCCAGTTTTGGGAAAGTATGCCACAGCGGAAAAATTTCGGCAAGACACAACTCGTTTAATCCAAACGATCGACCAGATATTGCCTGAAAATGGTGAAGCCTGGCCCCCAACTTCTCAACGACTCGGTACTGAACGGAGTTCATACCGAAACCTGGAGAGTAAATGGGATGCGTTGCGCAAGGAAAGACTTCGTTTGAAACAGTATTTTGAGCAGTTCGATATACTTGCAGACCAATATGCCCAATTACAAGCAAGTTTATCAAGTGTCGTTGAGCGAGTCCTTCAAGACCAGACCCGATACCGGGATTTAGAGCGGCGCCTTGAGGAGTCGAAGAAGATGTGGCAAACTGTTTCGCGAAATTTCCACGACCGACGAGGTGTAAGTGATGGTGTTACTTTATTGTTAGCGAATATCGAAAAAGAAATTCTACAGCTAAAGGCTCAATATCAACGTGGCGAGATAAATGCTCAGTTTGCATATCAGCGTTTTCGTGGGATATGCAGAAAAACAGACGAATCTGTAGTTGAACTTGATTCAGGGCAACTCATCGACATCAACGGAACAATCCAAAACCGTTTGTGAAGCTTATAGTAGTTTGTCAATTAATATCCAGGCTGAATGTCCCTCGCTATAAATCCCGATTCGTGAAGCTGACGCGTTGAAAAAATCTGCTATTTTGGGAGGAGCGATAAATTTGCTTCGCATCAAGGCGATTTTCTCAGCAAATGCAACTAACCAAATCAACGGTGACCGAATATCGGGTTCTTCAATAATAATTCTGCCTCCTGGACGGGTTACTCGCCACATTTCTTGAGCTGTTTCTTTTGGGTCAATGATATGGTGAAATGCATCCACCATAATCACTCTCTCAAAACAATCATCAGGGTAGGGTAATAGTTCTGCTGCTGCCTGGGTTTGATTTAGCGTTGATTGTTTTTTTCCCTGACTTAACATTCCAAATGATAAATCGGAGATAATTACCCCTGAAGTAAAAGGAGCAAGCGCCCGTGCGACTCTTCCAGTTCCACCTCCAATATCAAGTAATTTACCTTGGGTTGGCAGCAAAGCCATCTTGGACCATATTTCAGTTTCACGAAACTTTATCGCGTTTTCATAAACGCCGGCTAGAATGTCGAAATGGTCTGGCATAGTTTTGTCCTCAATGTTTCTTCCGATTATAATTGTTTACATCGAAAACAAATATATTGAAAGGTAAAAATGAAACTATTAATTTTAGGCGGAACCATATTCTTGGGCAGACATTTAGTCACCTCGGCGCTTCAAGCGGGCCATCACGTAACGATGTTTAATCGTGGTATACATGGTCCCGAATTATTTCCCGATGTAGATATCGTCAAAGGAAATCGAGATGGAGGTTTGGATAGCCTGGAAAGTGGGCATTGGGATGCTGTTGTTGATACATGTGGTTATGTACCACGAATAGTCAAACAATCTGCCGATTTCCTGAGAGGAAAAGTAGATCATTATACCTTTATCTCTTCAATAAGTGCTTATGCTGATCCTCCATTTAGCGGTATGGATGAAACTGCCCCTTTGGCTTCACTGCCGGCTGTGCAGAACGAAGAAGTAACTGGTGAAACATACGGACCATTTAAGGTGTTGTGTGAAAATGCCGTCAAGGAAGTGTTTTCCGATCGGGCATTGATTGTCCGACCCGGTTTGATTGTAGGACCGCACGATCCTACAGACCGTTTTACTTATTGGCCTGCTCGAATCCAGCGTTCAGGCGAAATAGCAGCACCAGGGAACCCGTTTCACCCTGTTCAAGTGATCGATGTTCGCGATTTAGCGGACTGGATTATTCGTTTAGTAGAAGCTTCCTGCAGTGGCGACTATAACGCAACTGGTCCGGAAAAACGGATTACATTTTCAGATTTTCTAAATTTATGCTGTGACAGTGTGGGAGCGAAACCTGATTTTACATGGCTAAGTGAAGAATTTTTGCTTGAAAATAAAATTCGTCCATTTGTCGATTTACCGCTATGGCTGCCGGGAGATTACAAAGCAATGCAAGAGGTTAGTATAAATAAAGCGCTGTCGGCAGATTTGAAATTCCGCCCCATCGGGCAGACAATTAAAGATACTTTAAATTGGGATTTGACTCGCGGAGGTGGAGATCGTCGAGCTGGTTTATCTCGATTACAGGAAGAAGACTTGCTGCGAAAGTGGAAAATATCAAACCAATTCTGTTGATTTTAATGCCTAACAAATTCTCGGTAGAATTTCACCTGCCAACATATCAACAAGACGTGAACTTCCAAATTCGGTTCGTACGAGTACATGACCTGCCGGCTGGTTTACAATTTTTCCGATAATAGCTGCATCCCGTCCATAAGGGTGATTTTGAAGAGCCGCTAGTATTTTATGCGCATCTGCTGGATCGGCTATGATAACCAGCTTTCCCTCATTGGCTATATACAATGGGTCAAAACCAAGCATTTCGCATGTGGCTCGCACTGCAGGCAAAACCGGGATATTTTTTTCTTCCAGATGGATTGAAACGTTGGATTGGAGAGCGATTTCATTCAAAGTGGTTGCCAACCCGCCCCGAGTGGGATCGCGCATGACATGAATTTTTGTGCTGATATCTAAAATTGACTTGACAAGATGGTTCAGCGGTGCAACATCACTGGTTAAATTGGTGTCAAAGCCAAGCTCCCCTCGAGCAGCCAAAACCGCGATTCCATGGTTGCCGATAGAACCAGACACAATAACCATGTCCCCTGGCTTGGCATTTGCACCAGAGATAGAAATATTATCGTGGATTATTCCAAATCCACTTGTATTGATGAATAGTTTATCGCACTTCCCTCGTTGAACAACCTTGGTGTCGCCAGCTACGATGGACACGCCGGCCTCTATCGCCGATCTGCGCATAGACAAGAGAATTGAATGGAGTAAAGATATATCAAAGCCTTCTTCAATGATAAAGCCCGCAGTCAAATATAAAGGTGCAGCACCCATAACTGCGAGATCGTTCACTGTGCCACAAATTGCGAGTCTTCCAATGTCGCCTCCTGGAAAGAACAATGGATCAACAACATGCGAATCGGTTGTTATGGCAAATTTTGAGCCCGTAGAAAATGAAATAATTGCAGAGTCGTCGCCAGTTTTTAGGATTGGATTATCAAAGTAGGGGAGGAATACCTTGCGAATTAGGTCATGGGTCATTTTTCCGCCACTACCATGCCCGATTACTATTCGGTCGTTGTGAGCGAGAGGAACAGGGCAACTTGCATCTTCGAATGATGGGTTAGTAGTCATGCTAATTTCCTTGAGACAATGAATTTATAAACCTGTAACGATAATAAGCAGCACATGCACCTTCCGAAGAAACCATTGTTGCGCCTAATGGATGCTCTGGTTTGCAGGATACTCCGAATTCTGAGCATTCATTAGGTTTTTTTAGCCCCTGCAATATTTTCCCTGCAATGCAAAGTTGCGATTCTTCAGTTGAAATATCTCCGACGTCGAATTTAATTTCAGCATCAAAATCTGCAAAATCCGGGTTGATGCGCCATCCACTCAATGGAATCATCCCAATGCCACGCCAGTTTCGATCACAGGTTTCGAATACTTCATTGATAATTTTTTGAGCTTGGGTGTTTCCTTCAAAGGTAACAAGTCTTGGGTATGCATTCTCAACTCGCGCTTGCCCATTTTCAAGCTGGATAATTGTTTTTAAAATGCCATTCAAAATATCTACTGGTTCAAATCCAGTAACAACTATTGGAACTCCATGTTTTTGTGATATTGAAGGATATTCCCAGCATCCCATAACAGTACAAACATGACCGGCAGCAAGGAAGCCCTGTACACGATTGGTTGGTGAACTCAATATAGCTTCCATCGCAGGAGGAACCCTGACATGAGAAACGAGCATTGAGTAATTCTTGATTCCAAGCGATTTTGCAAGACGAACGCTCATTGCGTTGGCAGGGGCAGTTGTTTCGAATCCAATTCCAAAAAAGACTACTTCCTTATCAGGGTTTTGTTGGGCAATTTTTACAGCATCGAGGGGCGAATAAACAGTTCGAATATCCCCGCCGTCTGCGCGTACAGAAAAAAGGTCGCCAGAAGAACCTGGAACTCGCAGCATATCTCCGTACGAAGCAAAGATCGTTTTTGGCTGAGCTGCGATGAACAGAGCCTTATCGATCAACTCAAGTGCTGTGACACATACGGGGCAACCGGGTCCGTGAACAAGTTCAAGTGTCTCGGGCAAAAGTTGATCTAACCCATACCTCATTATGGAATGTGTTTGTCCACCACAAATCTCCATAATGGTCCAATGTTTGTTACATTGCCTGGAGATTTCGGCCGCAATTTTTTTTGCTAGTGATGCGTCCCGATATTCGTCAATATGTTTCATGCCGGTCCAAGTTCGTTTTCGATGTCAGCAATCTGGTTTAAGAGATCAAGTGTCTCCTTGGCCTCCACTTCGGAAAGCAAATTTAATGCAAACCCCACATGGATTAATGCGTAATCACCTATTTTTGCCTCTGGCACGTACGACAAACAGGCTTCGCGAATTACGCCTCCAAAATCAATTTTACCCATTAACAAATCGTTCGCTTGATAAATTTCGGTTATTTTTCCAGGTACACCTAAGCACATAGTTTACTCCTTATGGATATTCGCTATCTCGAAAGTTGATGTTGATGATGGGCGATCACACATTGGCCCAGGGCTATGCCACCATCATTTGCTGGAACTGTATTGTGAATATAACATTTAAACCCTGCAGCGAGTAACAAAGGTATGGTTTTGTTCAACAATGTCTTGTTTTGCCATACACCGCCGGAGAGAACCACTGTTGAAACAGAGTGTTTATTTCGCATAGCCACAAAAGCATCCTTTGTTAGATTCGCAATTGTATTATGAAATTTTGCTGAAATAATTGAGGCAGGGAGGTTTTCTTCTAAATCATTCAATATGCTCAAAATGGCTTTGTGAAGAAAAATTTCCTCATTCTGATTATTAAAGTCGAGATTATAAGATCCTTTCTCATTGGGATCAGCGATATTCTCTAACTCAATTGCCGCTTGCGCCTCATAGTTTACTTTTTGGCAAACCCCAACGAGCGATGAAACTGCATCGAATAGTCTTCCCATACTGGACTGAGAAGGTGTATTAATTTGGTTTTGAAGCTGCATTCGGAGAAATGTACGGTCTTCTGCGCAAATTGATTGAACGGGTGACAGGTTTGGCTCCCAGTCGAAACCCAGCTTCCAAAGGTAAGCCAATGCAATGCGTGCGGGGTTACGGATTGCAGCATCGCCGCCAGGTATTGGGACGTACTCCAGATGATAATTTCGTTCAAAGCCTGAATAGGTGCTGTATAGAAATTCGCCGCCCCAAATGGCACCATCTAATCCATAACCAGTGCCGTCGAACGCTGCACCTAAAACCGCTTCGTGTGCGGGAATATGATTTTCTGCCATGCAGGCTGCAATATGAGCATGGTGATGTTGTACTGAAACCATTGGGATTCTCATTGTTTCAGCTAATTCTTGTGCCACGCGGGTTGACAGGTAGTCTGGATGCATATCGTGGACAAGGATTTCAGGCGTTATTCGAAATAATCGTTTATAGTGATTTATGGCTTCTATGAAGGAAGCATAGGTTTCATAATTTTGCAGATCGCCAATATGGTGGCTCATAAACGCATACCGACCATGACCTATGCAAAAAGTGTTTTTTAGTTCGGCGCCTAACGCTAGGATGGACTTGAGATTCCATGGCAAATATATTGGTGTAGGTGCATAGCCCCTGGACCTCCGAATTGGATGAAAGCCTGATTCAAATGAATTCCCTGATCGAACGACAGAGTCATCACATCGAATTTGAATTGGACGATTATGAAGCAGAAACGCATCTGCAATATCCGACAATCGATCTCGAGCCTCTTCATTCGTCGTGGCGATTGGTTCTTCGCTTAGATTACCGCTCGTCATAACAAGAATTGAAGCTATTTCAAAATTAGCAGCAGGGTTGGGATCTAGCAACAAATGGTGAAGTGGCGAATAAGGCAGCATAATCCCCAGGGTGTTTTGATTGGGAGAAATATCGCCAAGGTCATTGTAGTCGGACCTGCGATCAAGAATCACGATCGGTCTTTCTTTTGATTCCAGCAACAATCGTTCTGATGCGGAAACCTGGCATATTTTTTCAACAGCGAAGGTATTTGAGAGCATTAAGGCAAATGGTTTCTTTACCCTGAGTTTTCTTTGGCGTAGAAGCGCTACTGCCTCCTTATTTCTGGCATCACACGCAAGATGAAATCCGCCAATTCCCTTAATCGCAAGAATTCTACCTTCGCTAAGTAATTTTTGCGCGACAAGAATAGCCCGATCGCTTTCATATAATTTTTTTTCTTCCCCAGCCATCTCCAACCAAATTGACGGTCCACAGACCGAGCAAGCAATGGGTTGGGCATGAAACCGCCGATCTTCTGGATTGTGATATTCTTGAGCGCATTGAGCACACATTTCAAAAGTGGACATAGTTGTGTTTGGGCGATCATATGGAATATCTTCAATGATTGTGAATCTTGGGCCACAATTTGTGCAATTGATAAACGGATACCTAAAACGCCTGTCTTGTGGATTAAACAATTCACTTAAACAATCTGGGCAGGTCGCAATATCCGGCGAGATCGGTTGAAAAGAGCCAGGAATCGAACTGGAACCCTGAATTATGAATTCATGATGATTTTCTACAGTTTGAGTTTTAAATTCAAATTGATCGATATGAGCTAATGGAGGTATTTGTTTGGGGAGTTTAATGAGAAAATCATCTATTGTGCTTTGAGGTCCTTCAGCCCATATCTCAACTCCAGCAGAGGTATTGCGAACCCAACCTTTTAGCGAATATTGACTGGCCAGATTGTAAACATAAGGACGAAATCCTACACCTTGGACGATTCCAGTAATATGGATATAGACAGCAATATTTTCAATCATGAAGAGAATTTAGAATTGCTTTTTGTAATCTGCAACATTTGCTAAAAGCCAATCAGTCCATGTATTTACACCCTCGCCAGATCGACATGAAACCTTGAATGTAATCACCCCAGGATTAAGAATTTCGACGCCCTGGCAAAATCGATTCATATCAAAATTCAAATATGGCATAAGGTCAATTTTATTGATTACCAAGGCATCAACACCACGGTACATCCCAGGATATTTATAGGGCTTATCATCACCTTCGGGAGTCGATGCGATGAGAACATTTTTGTGAGTCCCTAAATCAAAACTTGCGGGGCAAACTAAATTACCAACGTTCTCGACCAACAGCAGGTCGAGGTTAGCGAGGTCTATACTCTGCAAACCCTGTTGGAGCATTACTGCGTCGAGATGACATTCACCTCCGGTATTGATTTGTACTGCAATAGCGCCGGCTGCCGCAGCTCGATCGGCATCAAGACTGGTAGCGATATCGCCGTTTATCATGCCAATCCGCATTTTTGTAGATAGAATGCGAATGGTTTGCTCGATCAGGGATGTTTTTCCAGCGCCGGGAGATGCCATTAAATTAATCGAGAATACTCTGTGCGCCTTTAACTGCTGGTTTATGACAGTTGCCAGTCGATCATTTGCAGACAAAATATTTTCAACAACTTTCACCCGCTCAGGCATAAATATTCTCCTGGTCAACTTTCAATTTCTATCGATTCGAGAAAAAACTCATCGCCGGCTGAGAGCCGTACATTCTCACTTTGACAGTGTGGGCACAAAAATGAGTCATCTAATGGATTATAGACGGTTTTACATGCCTGACAGGTAAACTCAGTTTGTATCCGGCGAAAATTGAGCTGTGCTTCACGTGCTATTGTTTCGTTGGCGATAATAGTCCAATAAAACTGAATTGATTCGTCCACAATCGAAGCCATCTGTCCAATTACGAGGTTGAGGGCAGTAATCCGTTGCGCTTTGGCTTTCTCGGCATGTCGAAGGGCGATTTCCAGTAAACTTTCTGTAACTGTTAATTCATGCATAATACATCACAGCCTTATTATAACCTTTCATTAAGGTTACTGAAATTATTAATAGAGAAGTTCGTCTACTGAGCACCCTTGAAAATGTGTGTAATTATTGTTGCACCACTTCCACCTATATTCTGCGCCATCCCAATTTTTGCATCTGGCACTTGTGCCGGTCCACCTTCGCCTCGCAATTGTTGGACAACTTCGACAATTTGATAAATGCCAGTGGCTCCAACAGGGTGACCCCGGGCTTTTAAACCACCAAAGGTATTGATTGGAATTCTACCGGTTTTCAAAATATCGCCATTCAAGCCAAGGCGCGGTCCCTGTCCACGTTCGGCAAAACCACATGACTCAAGGGACAGGGCGGACATTATTGAAAATGCATCGTGCAGCTCAAACAAATCGATTTCATTTGTGGAAACTTTTGCTTGATCATAGGCAATTTTAGCAGACTTTTCCGCCGCCGATAACCATAGTGGGTCTTTTCTACTGTGTACGGCAATTGTGTCAGTTGCTGATGCAGAGCCTATCACAGAGACAGCTCGCTTATCACCACGGACAAAAGAGGCAGGGACAATGACAACTGCTGCGGCACCATCTCCGATCGGAGATGCATCTAGCAAGTTAATAGGATCAGCAATCATCCTGGCTTTCGCATAACTTTCGGATGTGACTTTCTCGTGCAATCTTGCATTTGGATTAAAAAGCGCATTTGCATGAGCATTCACAGAAAAAGGAGCAAATTGGGCATGGGACCATTTATACACAGATAAGTAACGCTGCATTACCAGGGCATTAATCGCCACAAATGAGAGGCCCATCGATGCCTCGTAATCAGCATCTGCCGCTGTGGCCAAAAAGGATGTGGTTTCAACAGGCAAACTTTCGGTCATTTTTTCAACACCAACGGCAACGGCGGATTCAATATCCCCTGACGCCACAGCAATCATGGCTGCTCGAAAAGCAGCGGCTCCAGAACTGCAAGCAGTTTCAACTTTGACCGCCTCGACATCCAACAAACCCAGCCAATCTGAAATTAATACCCCTAAATTTTCCTGTTTGGTTACGAGGCCGGACAACATATTTCCAACAAAAATCGCATCAATTTGATGTCGACCGGAGTCCTGCAATGCTTGCATAACTGCCATGCCGGCAATTTCTTTAAGCGATAAATTCCAGTGTTCATCCACAGGAGTTTGACCGATGCCAATTACAGCTACCTCACGCATATTTTTCCTTTCTACAAAGTTGAGAGCTAAGTATGTTCCTCATAACAAAATTTTCGGAGTAAATAGCTGTCAGAACCTATCGAAATTGAGAAACTGTGTTAGTAATTTGTTGACATATTCTGGTTGGTCAATAATAACTGCATGCCCGGCATTAGGAACATTGACCTGCCTTGCATCAGGTATATATTGTGTCAGTTTACTTTGGTTTACAGGTGAAACGGTATTATCTTGTTCCCCAGTAATTATGAGGGTTTTTTGTCTTATCTCACCAAGTCTTGGTAGTAAATTAAATGTGGCGAAAGATCGCATCACACCACGATAGGCAGCAGGATTTGCCTCTCGAATCTGATGGATTAACTCTTGACGAGCAAATTCGTGTTCTGGCTTAGGAAATATTTTGCGTGCTACGAATTTAGCCTGCGTTTCTATTCCAAGTGAATGCAGGAGAGCTAACCGAATTCCGTAGTAAATCCACAATGAGAATTTTTCTGGCTGAAGACTGGCAAATGTGTTAATTAAAACAAGAGATTTCACCAGGTCTGGATAATCCAGAGCAAGTTGAAGCGCATGTGTCCCACCCATTGAGATACCAACTACATGAACAGGGTTATGTTGTAGTGATTTAATCAGATGAGAAAAGTCTTGCGCCATAACCTCAATTGTGATTTGACCGCCTGGAAATCCCGATTGTCCAAATCCGCGAGCATCAGGGGCAATTACGCGAAATCCCGCCGCCTTCAAGGCTGGTATTTGTAATCTCCAAGAAGATCCATTCGATCCAAGACCATGAAGCAGAAGGACGATTGACTCTCCACTCGGGTTTTCGTCCAGATAATGGATTTTGAAGTGAGGAAATATATTTATATCTGACATCATTTGTGGATTATACCGCCTTGTACAGAAAATTTAGGTTTCCAAACACCTAATTGAGCAATCCTTTTAATCGAGCTTTACGGTGTTCCACCGTTTCGCGCAAGATTATAGTGCAGCCGCACAGTCTGGTAAAATCTAGCAATGACTAAATACTTTACCCCGGATTTAATTGTTATTGGTGGTGGACTTGCCGGAAGCGAAGCAGCTCTTCAAGCTGCCAATGCCGGCTTGAAAGTCCACTTGTATGAAATGCGTCCGCTTCTGTCTACGGGAGCGCATGTTACCGATTACCTCGCAGAATTGGTTTGCTCTAATTCTTTGGGCAGCAATGAATTATTCAAGGCTTCCGGCCTTCTTAAAAAGGAAATGGAAATCCTTGGTTCAGAAGTATTAGCAATTGCAACTGAAACTGCAGTTCCTGCTGGTGGAGCCTTAGCAGTTGATCGAATAGCTTTTGCTAAAAAGGTAACCGACCGGATTATTTCGCACCCAGGCATACAATTATTGCGGCAAGAAGCCATTGTCATCCCTGATATTCCAACGATTATAGCATCGGGGCCATTAACATCCCCCAGGCTGTCTCAAGCGCTAGAACTGGTTACAGGGAGGCAGCATTTATATTTTTTTGATGCGATTTCACCAATTGTTAGCTATGATTCGATCGATATGACAATTGCTTTTCGGGGTGCTCGTTATGGAAATAGATCTGAAGAAAATGGGGATTATATCAATTGCCCGATGACGCAAGAAGAGTACGATAGATTTATTGAGGCTCTCTTGAATGCAGAAAGAATAGAACTGAAAGATTTTGAGCAGGAAATTAACAACGGTGTAAAGGCGGGTGTAGATGAGTTCTTCGAAGGCTGCTTGCCAATAGAAATTATGGCGAGAAGGGGAAAAGAAGCGCTTGCATTTGGTCCTATGCGGCCAATTGGATTGACCGATCAGTATAATGGCAGGAGATCGGCTGCAATTGTTCAACTTCGGCAGGACAATCTATCTGGTTCGCTTTATAACATTGTTGGGTTCCAAACTAATTTAACCTTCAAAGAGCAGAAAAGAGTATTTCAATTAATTCCTGGGTTGGAAAATGCACAATTTGAGCGATATGGTCAAATGCACAGGAATACATTTATCTTTTCACCGCAATTATTGCTTCCCACATTACAATCAAGGCAGCGCAGCGACCTTCTCTTCGCAGGACAAATCTGTGGCGTTGAAGGGTATGCTGGGAATATTGCCACCGGTTTATTGGCTGGAATTAATGCTGCGCGGCTCTTAAATAATTCAGCTCCATACTGTCTGCCTAAAACAACCATGCTGGGCGCTTTGTGCCATTATATAACCCATGCTGAAGCAAGAGACTTTCAGCCGATGAAAGCTAATTTTGGGTTATTTGCTCCAATCGAGCGGCAGGGTAAAAAGAAGCCAGGCCGGAAAGAGCGAGGAGAAATACACGCAGCCATCGCTATTAGAGATTTGCAAAACTATTTGGAAGCACAAAATGAAGCTGAAAAGTAAATGGCTAATCCCCCTCATTGTGATAGGGTTTCTTGGTTCAATTGGATTTGCTATGTTTTTTCTAACCAATCAGTTTCCACGCTTTGATGCAGACCGAGCTTATCGGGATGTTGTATTTCAAGAAAATCTGGGAGCGCGAACTCCAGGGAGTGAGGCTCATCAAAAAGCAGGCGAATGGATTCAGAATGAGTTGAACAATTCTGGTTGGACAGTTGAAGTGCAAGATTGCTCAAACTGTTCACAAACTGTGACAAATATTATTGGGAAATTAGGTGCTGGAAACGAAATAATCATTCTTGGCGCTCATTATGATTCGAGAATTTATGCAGACCAGGATCCCAATTCTGCGAAGCAATTTGAACCTGTGCCTGGAGCTAATGATGGCGCTTCAGGAGTGGCGATATTACTAGAGCTTGCGAGGATTTTGCCTAAACCATCCCAAAAACAGGTTTGGCTGGTCTTCTTTGACGCCGAAGATAATGGCGGCATAAATGATCAGGAGTGGATTTATGGATCTCGTTATTTTGTGGAGAAACTAAAAGTCCAATTTTTACCTGAGAATTTACCTGCTGCAGCGATAATTGTTGATATGGTAGGTGATCAAGATTTAAATATTTATTATGAGGCGAACTCTACTTCTGTTCTGAAAGAAGAAATCTGGAAGATAGCAAACCAACTGGGGTATTCGCAGTTTATCCCATCCACAAAACATCGAATGTTGGATGATCATACGCCATTTTTAGAGGCAGGGATACCAGCTGTTGATATCATAGATTTTGACTATCCATATTGGCACACAACTCAGGACACTTCGGACCGGGTGTCTGGCGAGAGCCTTGAAGCTGTCGGAGTTACACTTTTTCACTGGTTGACAAAATGAGCATTTTCCCAAACACCATTTATTGACCGAATATTGGCAAAAAGCAAAAGGTAGCGTAAACTTATATAGTGACAGTTATTGATTTACTTGAAAAAACGAGACCCTGGTGGATGGAAAAAGCAAGATATTCCCTTGCTGATCTTGCCGGCGTTGTGCCACATCTAGAGGATTACCTGTACAAGATCTTTGAAGGACTACTCGATGGCATTAAAGATTCGGATTCATCCTTATTGGAGCAAATTATTCATGAATGGGCGCAAATTGAAAGCGAAAATCAAATTAGCCCAATTAAAATAAATTTAGTGCTGGTGTGGACAAATTTATTAGATGTCACATGTGAAACACTTCAAAATCAGCTTGAAGCAGCCGAGTATGTTCGTCTTTGCGCTGTTTTAATTCCATTGTTTTCTCGAGCGCTTCGAGAGGCATCGGCTGCCGACTTGAAGAATAAACTTTGGTTTGCCGAGAACGAATTGAAGCGAGTTCGTCAAACTCTAGAGCGAGTCGAAGGAAGTAAATCTGACTTCATTTCTGTTGCAGCCCATGAACTGCGAACTCCTCTGACTTTGATTGAAGGATATACATCTATGCTTCGTGAGGCTATGCCGACCGAAGATTCAAGAAGACTTCAAGCAGCACTTTGTCTTAAAGGAATAAATTCCGGCACGCGCAGACTACGGGATATTGTCGATGACATGATCGATGTTTCTATGATCGACAACAATTTACTTGCGCTCAACTTTCAGCCGATATGGTTGAATCGGATTTTCGAATCAGTCCAGCGTGAATTTCAATCAACTCTAACGGAAAGAAAACATGATTTTCAAATAACTCTTTTTCCCGGCAGCAAAGACATGATTTTCGGGGATGGAGAAAGGTTATTTCAAGCATTCAGGAATATCACTGCTAACGCAATTAAATATACCCCTGATGGAGGTAGAATTGTTATAGATGGCAGAATTCTTCCCGGATTTGTTGAAGTAATTATCAGTGATACTGGTATTGGAATTGATCCAGATCAACACACTCGAATATTTGAAAAGTTTGGACGATTGGGTAGTGTGGCTTTGCATTCGAGCGGTAAAACAAAATTTAAAGGTGGTGGGCCTGGTCTTGGACTACCGATCACTAAAGGAATTGTCGAGGCTCATGGGGGGGCTATCTGGGTCGAATCAGATGGTTACGATGAAGTAAAATGTCCTGGATCCAAATTTCATATAATGCTGCCCGTTAGAAAATCACCACCAAATGATCGTGCAGCCCAATTTTTTTTGAGTAAAGAATAGAAATAAAAATGGCCAAAAAGTTACCTGAAATGACCAAGTCACCCCGTGAAAGAGCTTTCATGGTTGGTGTAGAAATATATGGGACAAAGAACCTCTTATCCTTAGAAGATTCTCTAGACGAATTAGAGTTATTAGCAGACACTGCAGGGCTGAGTATTGTTGGGCAGGCAAGCCAGCGACTGGACCACCCAAACGTCCAAACTTATGTTGGACCAGGCAAACTTGAAGAAATTCGAGCATTGGTTGAAGAGACAACTGCGAATGTCATTCTGTTTGATGATGAACTATCACCTCGCCATTTACGAGAATTGGAAAAATATTTTGGCGAACAAATCCGCGTGATCGATAGAACAGCACTTATTTTGGATATATTTGCACAACACGCTAATACAGCAGAAGGGGCCTTGCAGGTTGAACTCGCTCAATATGAATATCGGTTGCCGCGCTTGACCAGAGCGTGGACACATCTTGCGCGCCAGGCTGGAGGGGGCGGGGGGAGAACAGGCAGCAGCGGTGGGGTAGGGTTGCGAGGCCCAGGAGAAACCCAGCTTGAAGTAGATCGGCGTGAGATCCGAAAAAGAATAAGTCATCTGAAACAGCAGCTAGAGAAGGTTAGAACTCATCGACAGCAATACCGTGCTCGTCGAAGACGTTCTGAGACACCCATTGTCGCTGTTGTTGGTTATACAAACGCAGGAAAATCCACGTTACTCAATCGAATTTCTGGAGCTGAGGTATATGTGGCGGACCAACTCTTCGCTACTCTTGATCCTACAACGCGTAGAGTTGAACTTCCGGGTGGTCATTTGGCACTTTTCACGGATACAGTTGGTTTTATCCAAAAGCTGCCCACCGCTCTGATTGCTGCCTTTCGGGCAACCCTGGAGGAGATTACTGAAGCAGACTTGCTACTCCATGTTGTGGACATTAATCATGTCAACGTACAGGCCCAAGCAAAAGCCGTTTACGAAACGCTAGGTGAGATTGATGCCGAAGCTATTCCAGTTTTAACGATCATTAATAAAATTGATTTGTTAAATGATCCTGGCATGGCTATTGAAACGATAACGTCAAGTTATCCAAACTCAGTTGCCATTTCTGCCCGGGAAGGCATAGGAATTAAAGACTTGCTTAAAAAAGTCAATGAATTGTTGTTTGAATTATATACACCAGTTCATCTTTGGCTTCCATACAACGAAGGTGGTTTAATCGCTTTGATGCACGAACAAGGGCAGATTGAGCGAGAAGAACATGGATCTGGAGGAGTGTGGATTGACGGTAAGGTCCCAGGCCGAATGCTCACCCGTTATTTACCTTTTGAAAAGAAAAAAGGGGGACAGGATGCTGAGTAAGTTAAATTCATTCCTGGATGTGGCATCAAATTTTTTTGCTCAGCGAAAAGGGCTGATCCCACTGCTTGGTATCTTCTGTGTTGTGCTTGATTTTGTTATTCAATTCGTAGCTACTGGTTGGATTGCTGAAACCAATTTCTTTGAACATCTTGGAGTAATACTAATTGCTGTCGGTTTTTTGCTGGCGAGTGCCCTCTAAAAGTAACTGATAAATGAGCGGTATTGATCAAACAATACCGCTCATCAATGCTAACAATATTCCTCCTGCCATCACACTGCCAAGTTGTCCGGCTGTGTTAGCGCCCATAGCATGCATCAGGATAAAATTTTCAAAATCTTCATCTTGGGCCATCTTGGCTACAAGGCGCCCGGCCATTGGAAATGCAGATATGCCTGCTGCCCCTATTAGAGGGTTGATTTTTCCTCCCGATAGCCAGCAGAGAATCTTTCCAAATAACAAGCCCGCTACTGTATCGAGAGCAAAAGCAAAGAGACCTAAAACAAGGATCAATAGGGTGTCTACATTCAGAAAACTTGCCGCATTCATGGTTGAGCCAATTGTTAGCCCAAGAAACAAAGTGGCAATATTAGCGATTTCGTTTTGAGCAGATTTGTTCAAGCGATCCACTACGCCACTAGTCCGCAGCAAATTTCCGAGCATCAGCATACTGATCAGAGCAGTTGCATCGGGAACCAGAATTCCGACGGTAATGGTAACGACAACCGGAAACAGCACTAAAGTCCGTTGGGAGATTTCGCGAGGAGAGTATTCCATCCGAATTCTGCGTTCTTTTTTTGTTGTAAGCAATTTCATCAATGGGGGTTGGATAATTGGTACAAGGCTCATGTAAGAATAAGCCGCTACAGCAATTGGCGCCAAAAGACGCGGAGCCAGTTTTGTGGCAACAAAAATGGATGTAGGTCCATCAATCGCGCCGATGACGCCAATTGAGGCGGCTTCGTTAAGGGGGAAGCCTAGAAGCGTTGCAAGGATCAACGTTCCAAATATCCCAAACTGTCCTGCTGCGCCTAACAAAGCCATTTTCGGTTGCGCAAGCAATGGGCTAAAATCGATCATTGCTCCAACTCCGATGAAAATCAGCAATGGAAACAATTCTGTGGAAATGCCGGCCTTGTATAATACAGAAAAGAGTCCCATTTCATTATTCATGCCTGTCAGCGGTATGTTGGCTAATATACATCCAAAACCAATTGGCAAAAGCAATACTGGCTCATACTCCTTAGCCACAGCCAAATAAATCAGTAATCCTCCAATTGCAATCATTCCTAGATTTCCAATGGTCAGGTGCAGAATCCCTTTTGCTAGTTCGTTGAATAATTGTGTGAAATCCATCCGAACCTCAAATCCCATCACCAGCAAATTCGAAAAGAACGTCGTTATGCTTTACCTGCTGTCCAATGGTAGCTACGACTGATCCAATTTTTCCTGTTCGATTTGCCCGGATTGTGTTTTTCATTTTCATTGCTTCCAAGACGCAAAGCTCTTGACCGGCTTTTACCTCGTCGCCAACTTTTACAGAGAGGGCGACAATAACACCAGGGATAGGGGCTTTTACACGATTCTGACTATTCTTCCCATTCGAGCCGTTATCTGCATTCTGAACCGGAATGGTGGTTTTAAAATTCGAGTCGACAACCTTGGACTGGATTTCATCATCAGGCCAAATTTCAAACTCTTCATCACCTATTCTAGCAATAACAGGTCTTTTATCAAGTTGCTCGATAATTACCTGGTAAATTTGATCCTTAATTCTTACATTTACTTTCATCGAGATCGCCTTCTTGAACTTAGGTTATTTGAGCGCGTAACTGCCTGCCATGCACTTACAATTGTTGTGGCCGGTAGAGGTAGAACATTAACCCGACTTTTTGAGTGATTGCTTAATGCAAATGCAACCGCAATAGCAGCCGCTTTTTGCTTTTCGATTATTGAAGACTCTGCATTTTCTATCCTGTCATCTTGCTCAAGTGGAGACGAGCCAGGAGTGATATCTTTTTCAGACGTAAATTTCACCAGGATTGCCATCCCTGCCCAAAGCAAAAGAATAGCCAGAAATACCAATCCCATTCCGATTGCGGTTATAACTAGAGCAAGGATAATATTAGCACTCATAGGGGTTACAACGGGATATTTCCATGTTTGCGGGGCGGTGCTGGGGCAAATTTGTCCCGAAGAGCGGCTAATGAGGTGATAATTTTAGGCCGCGTCTCACATGGTTCAATAACATCATCAACGTATCCAGCCTGTGCTGAATAGTAGGGATTATTAAATTTCTCGCGATATTCCTGTATTAAACGCTTTCTTTCAATTGATGGCTCCGCAGCCTGATTAATTTCTTTTCTGTAAAGAATATTCACAGCACCTTCTGCACCCATTACCGCGATTTCGGCACTTGGCCAGGCATAAGTAACATCCGTTCCAAGATATTTACTGCTCATGACAACGTAAGCTCCGCCGTAAGCCTTACGCGTGATAATTGTGATTTTGGGGACAGTGGCTTCTGAGAATGCATACAATAATTTGGCCCCATGTCTGATTGTTCCTCTGTGCTCCTGATCAATACCCGGCAAAAAGCCTGGAGAATCAACAAAGGTCACGAGTGGGATATTGTACGAGTCGCACATTCTCACAAATCTTGCCATTTTATCTGATGCATCAATATCAATAACGCCTGCCATCACACTTGGCTCTTGTGCTACAATCCCAACACTGTGCCCACCGATTCGCGCCAGGCCCACAATTGCATTGCATGCCCAACCAGCTTGAATTTCAAGGAAGGAGTTTGTGTCTACAACCAACTGAATGACTTTATGCATACTGTATGGTGTTGTTGGGTCCAGTGGGACAAGACGATTTAATTCGAGATCCATTCGCAGCGGGTCATCAGTGGGAGTTATATAAGGTGGATTTTCTACATTGTTTGAGGGAAAATAACCAAGAACTTTTCGAACCAGGTTTAGGGTTTCAACTTCATTAGGGGCAGTAAGATGAGCCAGACCTGAAATCGTGCTGTGTACACGACTTCCCCCAAGTCCTTCCGCATCAACATCCTCGCCCGTCACGGCTTTAATAACATCTGGGCCTGTGAGAAACATGAAGGATTGCTTTTCAGTCATCACAATTAAATCAGTAAGGGCAGGCGAATAAGCAGCACCGCCAGCGCAAGGGCCTAACATTACACTAATTTGGGGAATAACACCTGAATACAAGGCATTTCTGCGAAATATTTCTGCATAACCTCCAAGACTTCGGACTCCCTCTTGGATACGAGCGCCCCCGGAATCGATCAATCCTATGATTGGTACTCCATTCCTCATAGCAAGATCAAGCACTCTACAAATTTTATGGCTTTGCATTTCACCAAGCGTTCCACCGATTACTGTGAAATCTTGTGCATAGAAATAAACAGTTCTACCATCGATCTGACCGTACCCAGTAACAACACCATCCCCCAGGTATGGATCCACAGGCAGATCAGAACCAGCATTTTGGGATGTTATAAATGGCTCTAGCTCATTAAATGTATTCTTATCGAGCAATAATTCTAATCGCTCGCGAGCTGTCAATTTTCCCTTTTGATGCTGGGTGGCGGTTCTGGCCACACCACCGCCAGCATGTGCCTTTTCGCGCCAGGCGCGTAATTCTAAAATTCGTGGATCTTCTTCGTGCATCGCATTTCCTTTATTTGAGAGCCGAATTGCGAAAAATTATATATCGAAAGCATTTTTCCGGCCCAGATGTTTATTATTAAACTACTCTTATCATATCTGGAGATTGTTGGATAAAATAGTGACATCTATCCTGAAAGATCATGTCATTCTGCCTACTTTGTAAAAAATATCACAATAACGCCCGCGGATATGGTTAAGCAGATGGGGGAGGGGTTTTAAATAAATAAATGCGTTTGATAGATTTTGAGTGCGATTGATTTTTCTATCTCAAAATTTTGGTGTATTGTTGATGGAGAAATTTTTGATACAGGTAAATAATCACAATTGGGGTGGGGCATATGGATTATGAAATTATCTTGGAAATGCCACACAATGCTTTTGATAAGTATCATTATCAAAAGCATTGTGTGGCCAGGATTTAAAATAAATATGCATCATTTAAGTGAATATTCACTGGTTAGAATACATTCATAACATAATAAATTTTTGGTTATGCTCCAAATATCTTCATCAAGTTTACACCCTCATTTCTTGGCTAAATAACTTAAAACAAAAGATCCATTTGTCAATTATTCGAATTTCAATTTGTGAATATATTCACAAATTCGCCCCCCTATCGTATCTTGTGGGTCAGAAATATGCAAAACTAACTTACTTATGACGTATAATTCAAATATGAATATCAGCCAGGCAAGTGATGGTTTTATTGAAAGTGTGCGCTTATCGCGTAGCAAAAATACTGCACGCACGTACCGAAATGGAATCAATTACTTTTTGGAAATTTTGAAGGAACACAAAATTGATCCTGATAATGAGCCTGTCTCCACAATGTCGGAAATGTCAATTTTGTGGTTGTGCGATGGCTTGAAGCACCTTGCGCCAGCTACTGAACGGCTCTATATAACTGCCTCTGTAAATTTTTTCGAACATCTCTTGGCAGAGAATCTTGCCAATCCTAATATGCTCCGCATTCAAAAGCTGGTCAAACTAAACTCTCGTAGATCAGGGATCCGTCTTCCACAATTCGAACGAAAATCGATTGAAGAAGTGATTTTATACGCTGATCAACTGCATATGGTGCAGGCCGAAAATGATGATGAACATTTACGGAATTTGAGAGATCGGGCTTTCTTATTTATGCTGGCAGATACTGGGCTTAGGGTTCATGAGGCCTGCAGCCTCCGGCGCAATGATATAGATTGGGTAGAAGGCAGAGCCCTTGTGGTTGGAAAGGGCGACAAGCAGGCTGTGGTGCGATTTTCCTCTAGAGCACTAAAGGCAATTAAGGATTATATTTCAGCAAGATCTAGTTTAGATGGAGTGAGTGGCCGCCCTCTGCCTTCCCTTCCTCTATTTGCTCGGCATGACAAAGGTGCTGGAAAGAAAATCAAACCAATTACCACCGCTACTGGAAGAAATATCGTCAATCAGCGCGTCGCAGAAGCGATTGGAGAGGATAAAATCGGTTTGATTACCCCACACTCCTTTAGGCATTATTTTGTAACGACTGTCCTGCGCGGTAGTGGGAATTTAAAATTGGCTCAGGAACTGGCAAGACATACGAATATAGCTGTGACCCAACGGTACGCTCATTTAAGTGACGACGAATTGGATAAAGGCTATCATGATATTTTTGAAAAGAAATAAATTAACGAGTTCACCGTTCTTTCGCTTATGTATAAGAAGAACACATATGGCGAAATCTTCGCTTTAAGCCATATGTTATAATCTTTTTTTTATCACTGAACGAGATTGTGGAGTTAGAATTCATGGAAATTTCCCATTTGGACTATAAGCACTGTGAAGTATTCACAGTTGTAGGGCGCGTCGATAGTTTTTCTGCCCCACGACTGGCACAAGCTCTGGCAGATTCAACGAGCCAGAATCGCTTCAACTTAATTCTCGATCTAGGCAAGGTCGATTATGTTTCGAGTGCGGGTCTCAGGGTGCTAATAGATGTGCAAAAAACCTGCAAATACACTGGGAGGGGGGAAATTGTTCTGGTTGGAGTTCCAAAAAGGATTTTTGAAACTCTAGAGCTGGCAGGTTTTGTCTCTCTATTTAAATTCTTTGACGACTTAACCACTGCTGTTGCCCATTTTTAGATTTGTTTATCGTAAGTGAAATATCCCTTTGTGGACTTGTTTCATAGATGAAAAAAGATTTCGAAAAATTTCAAAGCTTCAAAAAATTTCCCGCAATTTATAAAAGCCTGGATGAAATTTCGCTCGTTGTCAGGTCGGCATGTTTGGCATCAGAGTTTGATGAAGAAGCAATATATTTAATTTTGCTCTCCGTGAGTGAAGCATGCTCAAATATTATAGAACATGCATACCGATTTTTACCTGAAGGATATATTGAACTAGGGATAGCTCTGGATCAGAATTCAATCACAATTCTTTTGCGCGATGGCGGCAAAGCTTTTGATCCATTAACAATTCCTCCTCCGAACATACACACAAACATCGATGAAAGAGCAATTGGTGGTTTAGGTTTGTATTTTATTCGCAATTTTATGGATGAAGTTTTGTTCTTTTCGGTAAGCGAATCTGAATCTATGGAAACTGGCATACCGGCAGGTAATTTCATTCTCATGACCAAGCGAAAGGGTAATGGAAAATGAAAATAAAACAAACAGGTAATGTTGTTTCCACGCAAAATCCAGTCGATTTTAAAATGGTCGTTCATTTGGGTGAGATGATGTGCGGCGAACCGAATCTGGATGGTTTGATCATTGATCAACTTTCTAAATTATTTACCTGCAAAGTAAATCTATTTATCAAAAAACCGCAATTGCAAATCGAATCATCAACCCTGCTGATTCGAAAGGCGCTTCAGTTCAAATCAATCGTATACCTGGATAACAATAATCAACCACTTATTTACCGAAAAACGCAAGTTTCGAACCCATCTCTAAGAAATTTGGTCACTGATGTGGCTTTTCCAATTATTTTTCGAGGTAATACTTTAGGTGCTATCGCTCTTACTCGAAACGAGAGTGAATATTTCACACCAAAGGAAATCGATCTTTTTGAACCTGTTGCCACACAAATCGCTATAGCAATCAAATCGCAGGAAAAGGTTCAGCAAAACGCCAGTGGTACTAAAACAATCAATCTACTCCAAAAGACCAGTGAGTTATTGGTTGTTTGCTCGACAATTGCAGATCTCACTGAACAGGTTAATTATTCAATTCAGTCATATCTAGAAGTTGAACATGTAAATATTTACTCGTGGGATTCGAAATTAGAAAACCTCATCACTTTGTCGACATACTCAAATGGCGATATTACATCAAATTCTAATTCGCTAATTTTTTCAATGCAAAATATAGTAGAGGCTTGTGCTCGGTCTGGAAACGAAGTATCAATCAATTTGGACACCAATACCAGGCGGGTTAAAAATAAAGAACATTTAAATATTCCCAAGTTGAGCAGGGTGGCTTTCCCGATAAAAATTTATGGTAGGGTTTTGGGTGTTATTGATCTGGTCTTCTATCCAGGCAAGGTAAATCCGGAAAACGATTTTGTTATTTTACGCTCAGTTGCTGCCTTATTGGCTATGGGGTTTGAAAATAACCGACTCGACACCAATGAAACCAGACGAGTTTCGTTAATGGAGTCTGTGAGCAAAGTCAGTAATGCGGTAACATCTATTCTGGAAGAAGCAGAACTGTTTAGTGAAGTGATCAATGCGCTTCAAGAGTACCTCGCCTACCCTTTTGTACAGATATTTTCGGTTCATACTGGACGTAGAAAAGTTTTTTTTCGCTCTGGTAAAACAAAACTCGAAAAGGATATACTGCCACCAGACTTTGCTTACGATCTTGATGGAGATTCGGCTGTTTCTCGAACCGCTCGCACAGGTGAAGCAATAATTGAGAAGAGCGGATCTGGATTTTCAACCCTCATCGTTTCGCTTCGTTTTTCTGACCAAATCTTGGGGGTGATCGAAATAGGTACCGAATCGAGGTCAGGCATTACCGCTGAAGATCAGGCGGTTCTAGAAGCTGTCGCTGATTACATTGCAATAGCAATTCATAACTCGGGTTTATATCGATCGGAGCAATGGCGCCGAAAAGTTGCAGAGAGTATGCGGGAAATTGCCGGCTTGCTCACAACCAATACTGACTCCAAACAAATGCTCCAATTAATTCTGGGGCAGTTGGAAAAAACATTACCAATTGATATTTCTGCAATATGGCTTCTAGAAAATTACCGGACAGAAAAAGAGGAACAAAAACCATTTTTACAGTTAGCAGCGGTTCATCTTTCCGGGGAGTTTATCCAAAATTCAATAAAAGAAAACAGATTCAGTGAAGATGAAATTCTTCAATACTGTCAGGAAGCCGATCTGCCAAGTCCTTGGTTGATGCAGGCTTTAGACACTCCCTCTTCATTAATCCGAACGATTGATGATCCATATGAGCCACTTGGAGCAATATTAGATTTTGGGACTGACTATTCAACGATTGCAGCACAACTTCGAATAGGCGATACAGTAATAGGATTGTTGACTTTGGCACACAATACTAGCGGCAGATACGGTCATGAAGCTCAAGTAATGACTGAAACCTTCGCAAGCTATGCCGCTGTGGCGATTGAAAACGCTCGTCTATATGAAGCAGCTCATGATCAAGCATGGATTTCGACCATTTTATTAAAAGTAGCAGAAGCAACACAATCACTCAATTCGCTGGAGGATCTACTCGCGACTATGGCGCAATTGACTCCAACCTTAGTTGGAATGGATGCTTGCATGATTTTTTTGTGGGATAATTTTCGCGAGATGTTTATGCCAGTTAAAAGTTATGGCTTGGACAGCGAGCAAAAAGGAATGTTTGAAAACTGGTGGTTTTCTTTAGGTGATGTTCCGTCTATTGACCAGATGTATTTCTCCAAATTACCCATTTATATTACCGCTGAAGAAGTAACAAATGAACACCCAGTCGCGGTGTCAATAAAAAACGCCCTGAATTATCCTGATCAAACTCTCGCAATTTTTCCGATGGTTACACGTGGAGATATTATCGGATTCTTTTTGGTGTCGTTTCATGAAGGAGACGCCGACGACCACGTTCGGCGAGTTGCGCCAGATATTGAATGGGAAGAAAAGTATGCTATTACACAAGGAATAGCTCAACAGACTGCTGTCGCTGTAGAAAATCTACAACTATTAAGGGCACAGCAAGAAGAAGCTTATGTCTCTGTTGCCTTACTACAAGTAGCCCAGGCTGTTGTGAGTTTAAATGCACTATCCGACACACTTGAGACGATCGTGCGCTTAACGCCCATTTTAATCGGAGTGAGACGTTGCGTAATTTATTTATGGAATGAGACCGATTCTATCTACCGTCTGGCTGGATATTATGGTCTTTCGCGCGTAGATATTGAAGAGATGGGAAGTGAATTTTTGGATTGCGAATTCCCATTTTTGGACAGCATTAAAAAATCTGGACAACTGGCAGTTCATCCAGTTAGCTCCGAAACTGAATCCCCAATTAATTGGCAGTTTATTGGCCAGGAGGAAATATTTTTAAGCTCTTTCGAATCCGGACAATCCTCAGGTGATAAACCAGCCGAAGAAGGCATTGTCTCGAAGCTTGCTTATGGTTTTTTACATAGTTCGATAAGCCTAATGTTTGGATTTCCTCTCGCTGTAAAGGGCAAAGTTCTGGGGGTGATGATAACCCAAGAAATGGATCCTTCATCAACGAATTTTCAGGGTAGGGCAAAACGGCATGAAATTTCGATTGGGATAGCCCAACAAGTAGCACTGGCGATTCAAAACGACCAACTCCAGCATGAAGTATTAGAGAGAGAAAGATTGGAGCGAGAGTTTCAGTTAGCGCGAGAAATTCAAGAAACCTTTCTCCCTGACAAACTTCCAGTCATACCAGGATGGGATCTAAAAGCTCTCTGGCAGCCGGCGCGCCAGGTCAGTGGCGATTTTTACGATATTCTCGAACTTCCAGATAATCAACTCGGAATAGTTATTGCGGATGTTGCCGACAAAGGTATGCCAGCAGCATTATTTATGACATTAATCCGGACATTGATTCGAGCGGCTGTTCGAGAAAATGAATCGCCCGCCAGCGTTCTCAATCGTGTCAATGACTTACTGATTCCGGACACAAAACACGGAATGTTTGTAACTGTTACATATTTTCTGTTGAACCTTTCTACAGGTGTGGTGCGCTATGCAAATGCAGGGCATAATCCACCAGTTTGGATTAAAAAAGCAAAAGAGGGATTTGAAAGGCTCACTCGCACTGGAATTGCATTAGGGATTTTTGAAAACGCAGAAATAGGCGAACAAATGCTGCTTCTGGAAAAAGGTGATCGGATTATCTTTTACACCGATGGCATTACAGAATCTTTTTCACCAACAGATGAAATGTATGGTGAGAATAAATTTATTGAATTGCTGATGGATATGCAAAATGAAAATCTGGACAACATTCTAGAGCGGATTTTATCCAGCGTGACTGACTTCATAGGCGGAACTAATTACTCGGATGATATAACTCTTGTAGGTGTTATCCGTTATGCTGATTGAGTAAGTACAAAGGACAGACTACCTGGAGAAATCAGAAATGCCAAACTCTTCGTACTCATTTCCTGTTTTATTTGATGATTAATCGAATTCGTGGTCTGTCACTTGTATTCTGCATTATTATATTGTTTGTAGCCCTTATTCCTGCGACAAAATCAGAGCAATCACAACAGTTGGGAAATATTGATTGGAAATATTCAGATCTGAAGGCATTCGACCAGCCTGGTGAAATTAATCCGGGAGCTGACCTGGTTGCAGTTTATTTCCGTGAATCTGACCACCGTTGTGAAATTCGGCTCGATTTATTGGCCTCTTCCTTGGAAGTAATTCCAGAGGCGTATTTCTTGATAGATTTCCTTCCAGGCGGTCAAAATTATGTTCGGATTGCCAACGAAAAAATAAACACGTCTGTGGAATGGGATTTTGCACTCCGACTTTTGCCGAACGATTTCATTCAACATATCGAACCAGAAATAAGTTCTTCCAGTATTATTTATACAACCCCTCTTCAGATAAAAGCAAAAAGGAATTTTGAGCAAGATACAATAGAAATCCAATTCCGTTGTGACGCAATTGGAATAGAGCTTCCTGGAGCAAAAATTGGAATAATTTTAGTTGACCCATCTGAGACCGATCTGGGCAGCAGAATCGACCAGTCAACAGCAATTCTAATTGATAGTGCGCCTCCAGCCTCCGCTAACATTCTCATGCTTTTTACAGAAACCTTTGCCGGTAAAACGCCCGCCCAGGCAGTTAAGAATTGGGATGGTGCCCATACTGGCCCCGAAAGTGCCAGACACGGTTTATCCCATTTACTAAAAGCAGTTGATTTTTATAGAGTCCCAGTTTTTTTGGTGGATTTAAAAACACCCCAAAATTTATCTGCTCTGGACGCGATTGGAGTATTGCATGATCTCATAAGACTTGAACAAGAAGAATTGTTGATCCTCCCTGACTACTCCTTTATTCAGCTTTCAAGTGAGCCCGAATTTTCCTTGCCCACGAATGTTTACTCAGATGCTTTATCATGGAGCAAACAAGTATCAAAAGAAATGGGGTTGGCTTCATCCACTTTTTTTACGGCTTCTCAATGGCCTCAAACGGCCGACCTCCCAGCTGGATATCAGTTTTTTTTACCAGCGGCTAGTCCTGTAATGCAACAAATTAACATATGCAAATCAGGCCAAATAAAATTTTTATGTTCCCCCCCACCCCAAGATGTAACTATAAATTACATTCAACACCAAAATGAAATTGGATCAGCTGGTCTGACTATAAGTGCACGGGAAACTCTCATTCTCTCAGCTATGCGCAACAAAGGAGAGATTGTTGTTTTTGGTGGATCGCTTGCCCAATCTGTCTGGGGAAATATTGGAATATCAGATCGTGTTTTTAAGTATTTCCAATCTCATCCTTGGATTAACCCAGTAAATTCTAATGACCTATTAACCTGGGTTGTTTCACCAGAAGCAATTGTTGAATTCAAACCCACCGCTGTCACTCAACCCAAATCCGTGGATGGGAAGCTGCCAGTCGAATTTGATATACCACAGGCACTCGTAAATAGCATAACTGAAAGGCTCAATCAATTGCCGCTCAATTCGGTAACAACATTTGCTCGTCAGTCATTCTATGCACTTTTATCTACAAATAATCCGCAACAGCACCAGCTAAATGCTGCCAGTCTAGGCCAAATAGGCCATTTGATTTATGCAGCAAAATGGGCCTCTGGACCAGAAACCCAATTGGATTGTAATAATGATATTAATTGGGATGGAATCAATGAGTGCATCATTTCGACTAAAAATATATTTGCTAGTTTCGACACAATTGGCGGTTCAATGGTGTCTGCCTTTGCACTCACCGACACAGGAATAGAACAAATTGCCACATCCAGCTATCAAGTTGCCAATGGCTTGAGTGACCCATTCCGTTGGAAATCAGAATTGGGCGTCCACGGCGACCCAGATGCTCCAGGTGCAGCTCTTGTTGAACCAGCTTTTGCAAATAAAGAATTTCTCAGTAGAATTGAAGGGAATTCGTTGTTTTTTGAAAGCAGTGATGGCACTATAAAAAAAGAAATAAGGTTATTTGCTGATCGGATTCGAATAGATTATCAGCTGGCTACACCACAAGTAATTCAGTTTCAATCTTCGTCAAATCCATGGGAAAGATATTCGGCTAACTGGAGAGAACGTTACGCCAAAAAGACCATTTTGACGAATATGCAATTTCAAGAGACTGCATTTTGGCAACCCCTGCCCTATTTGAACGAACCAGAGGATCCCAATTTCGATTATGGCAGAGGTTTTTTTACACTTTTTCCATTTGATATTTTCACCTTTCAGGGACACGGAGCAAATTGGCTTGAGATCCCAATAAGAAAATCTCATAATTCTTTAATCTCTTCTCCTTGACGGTGGAAACATTATATAGTAAACTACAACCCGCTTGCGAAATAGGACCCGTGGTGTAGCGGCCTAACATGCGGCCCTGTCAAGGCCGAGATCGCGGGTTCGAATCCCGTCGGGTCCGCCTAGGACAAAAAAAGACCTGGAGTAATCCAGGTCTTTTTTCAAGTCAATCTCAACTGACAATTTCTTGGAGAGCGTTAATCTCTTAACAATCCAAAATCAAGTATAATTTTGAGGTTGAGCAAGACTGAACACATCAATCGAAATTTTATGAACAAAGGAGTACGTCATGCTAGGAAATATTCGTGGACCAGAGATTTTTGCAATTCTGATAATTGTTGTTTTGTTGTTTGGTGTAGGCCGGATTTCAAAGGTAAGCGGAGAGATAGGTTCCGCTATCCGCAATTTTCGTGAGGGCCTCAAGGGTGACGACGGTCATGAAAAATCAGTTGACAGCGAGAAGAAAACCGATTAATTTAACCTGCTGACCGCAGAAGTAGACCTTTCAAGTAAGCAGCTTCCGGGTAAAATAAAGCAATCGGATGATCTCCTGCTTGTTGAAAGGATTTTATTATTTGGGCGTGTACCTTTGCATCGACAGCCGCACCTGCAACAATTTTCTGGAATAAATCTCCGTCCAGAGTGCCCGAACAAGAAAAAGTTGCCAAAATTCCACCAGGTCTGAGTAGTTTTAGTGCCAGTAAATTGATGTCTTTGTATGCTCTGGACGCCTTCTCAATTTGACTTGCGTTTTGGGCGAATTTTGGAGGGTCGAGGATAATGAGATCGAATGATCGATTTCGATCTCTTAATTCTCTCAAATAGCGGAAAACATCAGCCTCGTGCCACTCAACCGCATCAGCCTCAAAACCATTAAGTCGACAATGTTTTTTTGCCTGGTCAATTGCAGATTCGGACGAATCGATGGCTGTCACACTTCTGGCGTTACCCTTGAGCAAATTTATCGTAAATCCGCCGGTATAACAAAAACAATCTAACGCATCTCTACCTTTGGCAAGGGTTCTTAGCTGAGCTCTATTTTCAGCTTGATCGAGATAAAAACCTGTTTTCTGACCTTTTTCAATATCAACTTCAAAAATAGCATCATTTTCAACGAATTGGATTGGACCAACCTTAGAAAGTTTCGTAAGTGGACCACTACTTTCCGCGAGTCCCTCTAGTTTTCGTGCATCGACATCAGATCGTTCGTATGCATGAACAACGCCTGTCAAATCGCATGTCAGGTTGACTATTTCTTGCCGCCAGAATTCGGCGCCTGCGGATAAAAATTGAAAAACTAGAGTATCACCGTATTGATCAATAATTACCCCTGGTAATCCATCTGACTCTGCATAAACGAGTCTTGAGGAACCATTCGGGCGATTTTCCATGTGTCGTGCACTAATTGACCGATATAGCGCTTTCCGAAAAAAGGCTTGGTCAATACTCTCATCAGCCTTCCAATTCCAAATCCGAGCTCGAATTTGTGAAGTGGGACTGAACGCGGCTTGTGCCAGGAAATGTTCGCTGGCATCAACAACGTCAACCGTTTCACCGGATTGAGGCGATCCGGTTACTGAATCTATTGCACCAGAAAATATCCATGGATGGAACCGTAATATCGATTTTTCTTTACCTGGCTTGAGACGGATCGATGCCATATTACCCCTGGATAACTCCAACCGCTTTACCCGCTTGTTCAATAATATTCATAGCCGTTTCGATCTCATGCGATTCATGGGCGGCTGTTACGGTTGCTCTAAGTCTTGCTAGGCCAACGGGCACTGCGGGTGAAATTACTGGTAGAACAAACACATCACGCTGTTGTGAGTATTGCGTCATTTGGTACGCCACTTCATCATCGCCGCACAAAACAGGCACAATTGCGGTTTCGGTCAGCATCGTGTCAAAACCTCGATTTTTCAAACCTTGAATAAATTGGTTTGCATTGATTCTTAATTTCTCCATTCGCCAAGGTTCATCCAAAATAACTTTAAACGCCTCGTTTGCAGCTGCTGCCTGAGCTGGTGGAAGTGCCGCCGAAAAAATATAAGCTCTCCCAGCGTGTCTCAAATATTCCACCAAATCACGTTTGCCAGCGACATAACCGCCTACCGAGGGAATGGTTTTACTCAGGGTGCCCATTTTGATATCGACTGAGCCGATCATATCAAAATGTTCCTCAATACCCCTTCCTGTATCCCCTAGTACACCTACAGAATGAGCTTCATCGATCATTAACCACGCGTTATATTTTCTGCACAGCTCGACCATTTTAGGTAAATCAATAATATCGCCATCCATACTGAACACAGCATCTGCAATAACCAATTTCGCTGCACCATCTGGGATTTGTTTTAGGCGAATTTCTAATGCATCCATATCGTTGTGTCTGAAGCGCAGGAACTTAGCACCAGACATCACACAACCATCAACGATACTTGCATGGTTCAATTTATCCGATATAACATAATCTTCACGTCCGACAAGCGTGGAAACCACGGTTAAATTCGTTACATAACCCGATGTAAAAGTAACCGATGCTTCAGCCTTCTTGAAATCTGCAATAGTTTCTTCGAGTTCAGTATGAATGGCTAATGTGCCTGCCAATGAGCGTACCCCATGTGTACCTGTTCCATAGCGATCAACAGCAGCTTTTGCAGCCGAATTGATACGTGGATGACCAATCAAACCGAGATAGCTGTAGGAGGCGAACATTCCCATTTCTCGCCCTCTAACAATTACCCTTGCCCCACCGCGTAATTCACTTACGGGTTGATTAAAATAATACAGGTTGGCCTCTTTGGCCTCGGAAACTCGCTGCCTCATGGCTTGAATTCTCCGAGATACTGCATCTTGCTCACGCTCAAATTCCATAATACCTCTCATTTTAGGTTTCTAGTTTCCGACCAATTTTAGTAAACCCGATTCATCCAGGATTTTAATACCTAACTCTCTTGCTTTTCCAAGTTTGGATCCGGCGTTTTCACCGACAACCAGGTAATTAGTTTTTTTACTGACGCTGTCAGTGACTTTGCCGCCAGATAATTCTATTAATTCTTTGACTTCTTCACGCGAAAGGTTTGGCAATGTTCCAGTGACGACAAATATCATTCCGGATAGGATTTGGGGTGCTACTGTTCTTGAATGTGAAAACTCTTCTATAGGCCAAACTCCAAGCGAATGTAATTTATCGAGAAGCTGTTGATTAGATGGACGACGAAACCAATCAAATATAGTCAGGGCTGTGTTTGGGCCGATATTTTCAATGCATTGCAGTTGTTCCAATGTCAAATTTGAAATCGATCCTAAATCCGGGTACACTCTGGCCAGATCAGCAGCAAGCACCTCTCCAACCCCTCGAATTCCTAACGCAGTCAACAGCCTGGAGAGAGGTTGTTTTTTTGCCTCAGAAATCGAATTCAGTAGATTTTCAGCTTTCTTAGAACCAAACCCCTCCAGTTGCAAAAGGTCAGCCTCTGTCAGCCTAAAAATATCAGCGACATCCTTAACCAATCCGGATTCCACAAGTTGTTCAACTATTTTTATCCCAAGACCAACAATATCAAGGGCGGATTTTGAAACAAAATGCTCGATGTGTCGGATTAATTGCGCTGGACATGCCGTGTTGATACAATACCAGGCAACCTCACCCTCGATATGCTCTAAGGATTGACCACAATCCGGACAAGAGACGGGGATCGTATAAACCTTTTCGGTTCCTGTACGATTTTCTAAAATCGGTCCGATCACATAAGGTATCACATCCCCAGCTCGTTTTATCAAAACGCGATCTCCAGGCCTGATATCTTTTTCGGAAATATATTCAAAGTTGTGGAGAGTCGCCTGCCTCACAATTACTCCGCCCACTTCAACTGGTTCTAAAACAGCATAAGGGGTAACCACTCCGGTCCTTCCGACATTTACCCTTATTTCATGGAGAATGGTGGACACTTCACGTGCTTGAAATTTGACCGCTAAAGCCCCGCGTGGATCCTTCCCCGAAAAACCAAGGTCACCAGAAATTGCTATTGAATTCAACTTTATGACAGCACCGTCTGCTTCAAATGGCAGCAGGTCGCGTCGATCAGCAAATAGCCGAAACGCAAATATTACCTCATCCAAAGATTGGCAGAGCTGATATTCAGGTACAGGAAAACCCAATAATCGCAAATATTCGAGCCGCTCCGCCTGTGTTTCTGGAACCGCCCCATCGCAATCAACAATAGAATAAATCAAAACTGTAAGGGGTCTGGAGGCAGTCAGGGACGAATCAAGTTGCCGAAGTGCTCCGGCTGCTGTATTGCGTGGGTTTTGATAAATTTTCTCGCCTGCTTCTTGCAGCCGTTTATTAAGTAAAGCAAAATCAACTATCGGTATATAGGCTTCACCCCTTACAACAAGGCGGTGAGGTGGACTGATAGCGACAGATTGCTGGACTGGGATTTTGAGCGGCAAAGAACGAATTGTCCTGATGTTTGCTGTGATGTCTTCACCAGTTTCGCCATCACCACGAGTTGCTCCTTGGACAAGGAGCCCATCTTCGTAATGCAATACGACAGTAAGCCCATCGATTTTAGGTTCCAATGTAAAAGCTGAACCTTCAACTCTTTCATCTATCTTTGTGATTCGCTCAAACCAAGAACGGATCCCAGCTTCGTTAAAAGCTGCAGCCAGGCTCAAAATAGGCGCTGGGTGGGTGACCTTTGTAAATTTATCCGAAATCCCACTGCCTGTTCGGCGGGAAGGAGAATCGAGTCTGATCCAATCTGGATGAGCGGTCTCAATCTGGATCAACTCTAAATAAAGCCGATCGTATTCTGCATCGCTAATAACTGGTGCATCCAAAACGTGGTAGCGATAGCTGTGAAAATTGATCGTTTCTATGAGCTCCAGCATCTTTTGGTGGAGTTTCGCTAAGGTAGAATCGCTATTCATGAGTTCTATTATAGCGTAAAAGCCGGGTTATCCAGCTTTTTATGTCGAAATTCATCATTACTGCGACAATGCTGCCTACTCAAATTGTAGGTAAAAAATGACTATCATCTCAATCCTGAATTTCAGAACAAATTAGGCCAAAAAGAGGTTTTTGGGTGTTTTTTGGATGGCAACACCACCCCAAAAAAACACCCAAAAATTCGAGCTAACCCGAACTGGAGTTATTTACATACTTCCTTTATCGATTCACCGAAGATGTTTAAAGCAGAGTGGATCTGCGTTTGGGTGACATTCAATGGCGGAATCCATCGTATCGTGTTGTCCCATGGACCGCATGTGAGCAAGATCAATTTTCGATCATAGCATGCATGGACAATGTTCTTTGCAGTAGACTTATCAGGCTTTCCGGCAGAGTCCCTAAACTCACTACCAATCATCAAACCCAGTCCCCTGATATCACTGATCACCGGATACTCTTCTTGATATTTACGCAGCCCGACGAACAACTCCTGCCCTCTCTCAATTGAATTCTCTAGCATTTTTTCATCGCGGATTGCCTGAATAGTTGCAACAGCAGCAGCGGCAGCCACAGCATTTCCACCATAAGTGCCACCATGTGAACCCGGGATCCATTTTTTCATAATGTCCATTCGACTGAATACCCCAGATATAGGCATGCCAGAAGCCAAGCCTTTTGCAACTGTCATTATATCTGGAATGATGTCATAATGTTCAAATGCGAACCACTTTCCTGTTCGCCCAAAACCCGATTGGATCTCATCCAAAATCAACATTATGCCATGTTGTTCACAAAGCTTTCTAAGCCCTTTAAGGAAACTCGCAGGTGGAGGTACATATCCTCCCTCTCCCAGAACAGTTTCTACCAAAATAGCGGCAGTTTCCTGCGGAGCAGATTGTGTCAAAAAAAGAAGCTCGAGTTCCTCTAAACACCACTCTGAGGTTTTTTCATCATCCCATCCATACCTGAACGAATAAGGATAAGGGGCGACAATTACACCCGGCATAAGCGGCTGATACCCTACCCTGTATACCGTTTTGGACATCGTCAAGGACATAGTCCCAACGGTTCGGCCATGAAAGCTTCCTTGGAATACGATGATATTTGGGCGACCTGTGGTTTGGCGTGCAAGTTTCATTGCACCCTCGACGGCTTCTGCGCCTGAATTGCTAAAGAAAAAAGAATCTATTTCGGGCGGAACGATTGTTTTTAACTCCCGCACTAATTTTAGCAAGGGCTCGTGTAAGACAATATTGACTTGCCCATGTAATAGATACTCTGCCTGATCACGAATGGCTGCAACAACTTTTGGATGGCAGTGTCCAGTATTTGTTACTCCGATACCACACGAGAAATCCAAATAGGCTGTTCCATCCTGATCGTAAATATAGGATCCTTCAGCTCTTGATGCAATAATCGGTGTGTAATGCGTCCAGACAGGAGATAAATTCGGGATTACGTCTTGATAATTCATTTGTTGCTTGTTTCCTCATTTTCGGACAAATATGCAAATCAGACTGGGAGATAATCGCCAGCCCACTCAATGCCAAGTTCGACCATTTTTCCTCTGGTAGGATTACCATCCGATGTCCACCCGACGATCGAATAATACTGATCTAAACTCCGAGAAAATTCAACAGGATCGAGTGCAAATCCTGCAGTAGGACCTGTGCCTTTGAGTGGCATGAAGAATTTTTTAGGTAGTGTATCTTGTACTCGGGTAAACCCTTCGCGAGCGTTAAAGACCCTTAACAAATTGAGACGACGCTCTCCGACTTTCATTAGTTCGAAAAGGCTCACCTTCCAACCAGTAATCGCCTGGACGAGCTTGACTGTATCTGATGGTCCATACAAAGTCCAACCTGGCCCCCAAACGAATTGACATAACTCCAATGTATCAAGAAGGCTGTAGAAAAACTGAGTGTAAGCAGCAAAACGGACTTTTTCCGCAGTCAATGATCCAGCCGGCTGAGGATCTTTTAAATCCAATTCAGCTAACCGTCCCAGATATAGTGGTGAAGCCATGCCCTCCTCGTACAACCAGTCGTGTTCGCTTGACTGATGATCTGCACCAAAGGGGTTTACAGCATAGATAACACCCAGTGTTCTCTTTGCCTGTGGCATATGGGCTGGTGCTTCGGCTCCTTTAACTGCGATTAAACATTCTTCTGCGGCAGGTCCCCACTCTTTTGCAGCATTGACAGAGCCTCTTCCAAGAATTTTTCCTAAAGATGTACTGGCTGTGACAATTTGTTGTAAAACCTCAAGCATTGCAGATGCATTTCCAAAACGAAGTTCAAGCCCGCCTGTTTGATCTGGTCCAATAATCTCTTTTTCGTAACATTCCATGGCAAACGCAATTGTAGCGCCGGCTGCAATGGTATCTGCACCATACATATTGCAAATCTGGTTGGCAAGAGAGATGGCTGCGAGGTCATTGACACCGCAGTATGAACCAAACGTTCCAATCGTTTCATATTCTGGTCCGCCGTAGATAGGGTCGACCTTATACTGACCTTCTTTTACTTCAACAACTCGTTTACAACGCACTACACAGGCATAACACGTGTCTCGTTCTTTCAGGATCGTTTCAGCCATACGTTCGCCGCTAATATCTTCTGCTAACTCAAATTGTCCTTCTGAATAATTCCGAGTGGGCAATGTGCCATAGAGATTTTGGGGCAGAACGACACCCGCAGTTCCTAATTTTGCCAATCCGTCCATATCTGGATTTTGTGGCAGCATTTTAGGACCTTCTTTGTTAATCGAAGCAAGTAAGGCTGGGTCTGCAATCGAGATTTTTGCTTTTCCTCGCACAACAATGGCCTTAAGATTCTTTGAAGCCATTACAGCTCCCATACCCGTCCGTCCATTTGTGCGGTTAGACATATTCACAAGACAGGAAAAGGCAACACCATTTTCAGCAGCAATACCGTACTGCATAATCTCAGCCTTGTTATCACCCACTTCCCCTTTTAGAATCCGATCTACTTCACCTGTAACTTTACCAAGCAGATGCTCGGCAGGATGTAGCGCTGCTTCGCCATGCAGTATTGAAAGGTACACAGGCTTTGGTGATTTTCCTTTGACCACAATTCCATCAAAACCGGCGAATTTAAGTTCAGCCGGAAAAAATCCACCTGCCTGCGAATCGCCGATACCACCGCTCAGAGGGGATTTTGCATTTGCGTTGATTCTGCTCTGTCCAGAAATTGGCGCGCCTGTTGTAACACCCGTAAACAGTGTCAAAACATTTTCTGGGCCTAATGGATCGGCCTTCGCAGGCATATTCTTCAAGATATAGTACAACCCCATAGCACTTCCACCCATGTACTTTCGGTAAAAGCCCTCAGAAGGTTCTTCAATCTCCAAAACTCCTTGAGTGAGGTCTACGTGTAATATTTTTCCTGTAAAACCATAAGCCATATACATCTCCTAATCAGCGATTTTCTTACGCTTGTGTTGTGTGAAAAAATTATACCTTAGCCTCGACTATAAAATTTCTTGAACACCATAGGGAAAACCATAGTCTGCCATTTTTTCCAAAAATGGAATAGGGTCAAAAGCTTCTGGTCCTAAACAACCAGAGCCCTTCCATACCCCATGCTCCAGAAGATCCCAACCAATAACCGCATTAAATGCAGTTTGGGCGACCACAGCCTGACAACCCAGAACATCCATTATTTCCTGATTGTCTGCCACCTGGTATAAATATATCTCTTTTTCTTTGCCATTTTTCACGCCTTTAACCCACAAACCAGCGCACGTTTTACCAAACATACGATCTCCTAAATGGGCTGGATCGGGCAGGCACGCAGCAACAACGTCTCGAGGGGCAACTTTAACACCTTTAACAGATATTTTATCTTTGTTATCAAGGCCAAGCATTTTTAGTGTTTTTAATACAGAGATAAACTGGTCTCCTAGCCCATACTTAAATGTCACGCGACGAGTTTTAATCCATCTTGGCATCAGGAGAACTTCTTCATGCTCCACATTGACGCATTCAACGGGTCCAATTCCCTCAGGAAAATTAAAAACTTCGGGTTCTGAAAAAGGTTCGGTGGTAAACCAACCACGATCCAGTTCCCAAATCACAGGTGGATTCAGACATTCTTCAATAGTCGTCCAAATAGAAAAATTCGGCGCAAAATCATATCCTCTTACTTCCAAATTCGCCCCATCTCGAACGCCCAGCTCAAATATCTCATCGAATAAATAATCCTGTGCATACCTCGCGAAAACATCTACCATGCCCGGTTCAACTCCTAGCCCAACCAAAGCAAGCAGTCCTTTTTCACGCCAATTATCAGAGCGCTCAAATTGGTAATCACCCAGTTTAATTCCGGTTTGCCGATATGGATCTTTCGGATGGGGCTCGGATAGGGTCATTGCCATATCCATGTAATTACAATTAGCATTAAAAGCAGCTTCAAAAATTGGGATATTGAAAACAGGATCAACACTGTTCATGATTAAATCTACATCGTATTTTTTCGCCAGCTCTTGAATTTGTTCCTGGTTACTTGCGTCAACAAATTCGACTGGAAACCGTTCTGGATTTCCAAGTTTCGCCTGGACTTCATACGCTCTATTCGTGTTGTAGTCACAGATTACTAGTTGGTCCAACCACGACCGTTTGCTTGCAATTACTGCAATAGCTTCTCCAACTCCACCAGCCCCAATCAGTAATACCTTCATATTCCTCCAACAAAAATAATCCAGGTCTGGTGTTTTCAAAAATACCAGACCTGGATTTCTAGGTAACTAATTCCCGCCCTTTACTTCGGTCCAGATTTGATCGTAAAGAGTTGTTGCTTCCCCAACGTCCTCGATCCGGTGACCATTTTCAATAGCATCTTTCGGTGTGTTCGTGATGGGTGAATCCATGTATTGTTTGTACAGCTCAGGATCTGCAGATTTAGCGAAGTCTAGTGCCGCTTTATTGGGGTTTGTGTAAGGGAACTCTTTCAACATCAGGTAGAAAAGGTCGCCTTGATTCGAATAATTTAACCATGCATAAACAGCATCAATGTGTGGGGCTCCAGTAGGAATCGCCCAGTTATCTTGCCAGATAATCGCACCTTCTGTTGGGTAGACATACTCGATACTAGAATTCTCTCTTTGGGCTAAAACCGCCTCTCCAGTCCAGGTGTTTCCCAGATCTACATCGCCTGCAATAAGTGCAGTCTTTGGGCTGTCGCTATCAAATAATTTGATATTCTTGACAAGTTCAGTTAATTTCACTTTTGCTTCCTCAAGTTGTGCCGGATCTTTAGAGTTGACATCATACCCAAGTGACAACAAAGTTATCCCAATAACGACCCGTGAATCATCCAAAAATACCATTCTTCCAGCGTAAGTAGGGTCCCACAAATCTTTCCATGAAGCAGGAGGATTGGCGACTTTATCTGAATTGTAGATAATTGCATCAGTGCCTGCTTGATATGGTAGTGTGTATTCGTTGCCTGGATCAAAATCAAAATCCAAGTAATTTGGGTCAAAATTCCCCAAGGTTTTTAATTGAGTCTTATCAATTTTTTGGATAAGGTTATTTCTTACCATCAGGCTTACGATATAGTCGGTTGGCTGAACTAGATCGTAAGAAGTACCGCCTGCGGAAATTTTTGCGTACATTTCCTCGTTTGAAGAATATTCATCTTTGTTAACTTTTACCCCATAAACCAATTCAAAGCATTCAATGATATCTGTTGGAATATATTCTGTCCAAACAAAAATGTTTAGCTCTTTGGAAGTAACCTTTGATTCGTTCGCAGGTTTTGGGCATGTAAAACCTGTGGAAGTTGTAATAGATTGACTGCTCGTTGTTTGTGCGCCACCACAGCCGCTCAAAATGATACTGAAGGCTAAAAAGAAAATCGTAAACCGAAAGATCAAAGTTTGTTTCATTCACTTCTCCTTATTGTGATTAGATATTTTGGGGTCGATTTCGCAAACGTTATTGTGTTTCTCGGTTTTGCAGTCGCTGCAAAAAGAAAACAGCACAAAGGACAATTAAAATCCAAACGGTTGACAACGCATTCACTTGCGGGGTGATTATTCGCCGCAGTAAACCATAAATGTAGATTGGGAGCGTTGTTGAACCAGGTCCATTTGTAAAAAAGGTAATCACAAAATCGTCCAACGAAAGGGTAAAAGCGAGAAGTGCCCCAGATACAATACCTGGGAGGAGCATTGGTAGAGTAACTCGCCAAAAAGTGACGATTTCATTTGCACCAAGATCCATGGCAGCTTCTTCATATGATTTTTCAAAACCCTGTAAGCGGGCTTGAACTACAAGCGTTACAAAAGGAACACTGAAAGCGATATGTGAAACGATTACAGTTCCAATTCCTAAAGTCAGTCTGGCATCTCCTGAAAGCCCAAACGCCGAATTGAGAAGAGAAAATAACTGGCTAAACAAAACCAGAATGCCAATACCCATCACAATTTCTGGAATAACAATTGGAATATACAGTGAAATTTGTGAAAACGGCTTCAAGCGAAAATTGTAACGCTGCATTCCAATTGCGGCCATCGTTCCAATCACAACAGAAATGATCGTCGACGTTATTGCGATCAGCAGTGTATTCTTGGCTGCATTTAGTACTTCACGGTTTTTTGATAAATCACAAAACCAATGAAAAGGCCCGCATGGACTTTGTACAACATTGCTGTCTACCATCTTGACTGGCCCAAAGCGAGTGATGAAACCTTCGAATAGCACATTTGTCCGTGATGCGTTAAACGAATACAGCATCAGAACAATTATTGGGGCATATAAAAAAGTATATACCAAAACAGTTGCAATAATGATAATTGGGGAGCGGCGATATGGGTTCAAACTGCAATAATCTCCTCACCGAAACCAAATTTCCGAGTATAAAAATAGGTAACAATCAGAGTTAGAACCATCAGGATCAATGATGCCGCAGATCCAAATGTTGGGTCGCGCGCGCTCAAGAACTGATTCTGGATTAAATTACCCACAAGGATTACCTGGCGACCGCCAAGAATATCGGAAACTATAAATGTCCCCATCACTGGAATAAATACAAGAATGGTTCCAGCAACAATTCCAGGCAGAGCCAAAGGTAAAGTAACCCGCAGAAATGTAAATATTGGATTTGCACCTAAATCGGCGGCAGCTTCATAAAGCGAGTTCTCGATTTTCTCGAGAGAAGTATAAATGGGCAGGATCATGAATGGTAAAAATTCATAAATCATTCCAACCAAAACAGCGCCTGGAGTATATAACATATCCAAGGGTTGAAATGGCAAATTGAATAAGCCGGCAATCCAACCTAACAAACCATTTATTACGCCTTGGGTTCGCAGGAGCATCATCCAGGCATATACCCTGATGACAAAATTTGTCCATAGTGGTACTAACACCAGAAATAAGAAAGTATTTCGGCGTTTTGGTTCTGCCCTTGCAATAAAATAAGCTAACGGAAAAGCCATTAAAATGACACAAACAGTCGTTTGAAAGGCCAAAACCAGAGAACGTAACCCAATATCAACATAAAGAGTATCCCAACAAAAATTTACTCCATTTGAGCAATTTGTACTAAAACCGATCAGTCTGGCATAATTTGCAAGACTGAATGTATAAATTACACCTCCGTCCGCATCCCGCCTTCCAAAACTGATAACAAGTGTAAGGATCAGTGGGATGATTAATAAACCAACCATAAAGAGTAACGTTGGGCTGACAAGTAACGTGCCCTGTAGAGCTTTATCCTCACGAAGCTTTTTTAGCATTCTTACACCTCGTCCTCGTGCATGAGCAAAGTGTTTTCAGGAAATAATATTACCCATACCTGTTGGCCTTGATAATAATAAGCTTTTGGATCGAGGCTAGAAATTTTATTTTGTTCCCATACCTTGACTCTAATTCCATTGATGTCAACAATGATATGCGTATCTGAACCAATATAGGTTGTTGTCACAACCTTGCCTTCGAAACAATTATGATTTAAGACACTAGAAGGAGATAAGCGAATTTTTTCTGGGCGAATCGAGACAGCGGTTGTTTGACCCACAATGAGATCTGAAGCTCGAATACCCGAAATTTCAGCATTTAATTCCGGAATAAACGCAGAAGCTGTTTCCCTTTCAACACCCGTAACCTTCCCACGAAGAAAGTTGGATTCACCAATAAAATCAGCAACAAACCGGCAGTTAGGGCGTTCGTAAATTTCTACCGCCGACCCCATCTGCTTAACCTTCCCATGGCTCATGACTGCAATTCGGTCAGACATAGTCAGAGCTTCTTCTTGATCATGGGTTACATAAACAAATGTGATCCCTACCTCTTGTTGAAGAGACTTTAATTCGATTTGCATCTCTTTACGCAACTTTAAATCCAAAGCGCCAAGTGGTTCATCCAGGAGCAGCACAGAAGGCCGATTCACAAGAGCCCGCGCTAAAGCAACCCGTTGCTGCTGCCCACCCGAAAGTTGCTTGGGCTTTCGTTTGCCCATTCCGGCAAGCTTTACCATCTCCAGCGCTTCCCCAACCCGTTTTGTGATTTCAGGCTTGGGCACTTTGTGCATCTCGAGCCCAAATGCGATATTTTCCTGAACAGTAAGATGCTGGAAAAGAGCATAGTTTTGAAATACTGTATTCACAGGCCTCAAAAATGGAGGTTTGTGTCCCATGGGAATATCCCCAATGTAAACCTCACCAGCAGTAGGCCATTCAAACCCGGCAATCATTCGGAGAGAAGTCGTTTTACCACATCCAGACGAACCTAACAGCGAAAAGAATTCGCCATTTTTTATTTGCAGATCCACATGGTCAACCGCAGAAAGAACAGTTCCCTCTGGAGTTTGAAATTTTTTTACAACATCGCGCAGTTCAACAGCAATTTCATTCATTGACATACCCTGGTTGTTATCCCGATTTCTGCGAATCCGCCATGGCTTCTACTTGAACCAACGCATCAGCCAGCCGGTTCATTCCTTCTTCCAGCTCAGCTATGGTGATAACCAGAGGCGGCTCGATCCGAACAGTCTGAGCACTTGTGAGGGTACCTGCAACAAGTACACCTCTCTTGAAGAGCTCAGAAGCCACCCGATATCCAATCTCTGGTGACTGAAAGTGCATTCCTATAAGTAGTCCTTTTCCCGTCACATCTTTAAATATCTGGGGATATTTTTCTTTGAAGCCCACTAAAGTATTCATGACGAACTCGCCTTTGCTGGCAGCTTGTTCCCAAAGTCGATCTCTCAAAGTAATATGTATAGCAGCGATAGCAGCACTGCAAGCTAATGCTCCGCCACCGGTTGTCGTCGTATGGATAAATGGATTCGGCTTCATCATGACTTGCCAAATTTCCTCATTCGCGCAAAATGCACTGATTGGCATAACCCCTCCGCCCAAGGATTTTGCTACAGAAAGTATATCTGGAACAACATTCCAGTGATCTACTCCCCAGAGTTTGCCAGTTCTGCCCAGGCCAGTTTGCACTTCGTCCGCAATCAATAAAGTGCCATAATGGCGGGTGGCCTCACGGATTCTTGGCCAAAAATCATCGGGTGGAACAATCGCACCTGCTTCACCCTGAATAGGTTCGAAAAGTACAGCAGCTATATCAATTCCGACTTTATGACAAATTTCTAACTGAGCTTCTACGGCGTCAGCGTCACCAAAAGGAACATGAAACACTGGGCCACCATAAAGCTGACCAGCTGGTTGACGATAATCAGCTTTTCCAAGCATGGATAACGACCCCATTGTCTTTCCATGAAAGGCCTTTACTCCTGCAATAAAACCACTCTTCCTGGTGTACATTTTGGCGAGCTTGATTGCACCTTCAATTGATTCGGTTCCGCTTGCCGCAAAAAAGCTATATTTCAAGTCACCTGGAGTAATTTCAGCCATCAAACGTGCCAAAACACCTCGCAACGGATCAATTAATTCCTGGCTGGGCATAGGGGTCCTGCTCAATTGAGCTTTAACAGCTTCAATGACCTCCGGATGACTCCAGCCAAGATCCATCATGCCATAGCCACCAAGGAAGTCGATAAATTTCCTTCCAAGTACATCTTCAAAAATAGCTCCACGTCCAGTCCACTCTACCGATGCCCAATCCCCGGCCTCAGTAACTGCTTTCCGATACTCCAGCCATCCACGATTAAAATGCTCCGCAAAATTATATTTACTTTCATCAATCACCCACTTTCCTTCGTTGGGTTGCAGGGATGGCTTTTTGATTATTTCTAACCAATGTGAAGCATATTTCTGGGCTGCTGCAAAATCTTGAGGCATAAGATAATTCTCCTGGAAATAATTCTAGAATTTACGCGACCATTCTTTGGGCCATCGTTCAACGACAACCTTCTTTTGAGTAAAAAATTCAATGGCATCCATTCCCTGTCCATGTAGATCGCCAAAAAAGCTTTCTTTCCATCCACTAAACGGGAAAAATGCCATGGGCGCTGCTACGCCTATGTTGATTCCTATGTTACCCGCATCTGCTTCGAAGCGAAAGCGACGGGCGGCAAATCCACTGCTGGTAAAAAGACTGGCCTGGTTGCCATAAATGCCACTATTAACCAGTGAAATTGCATCATCAATCGTGTTTACGTGCATCAAGCCCAAGACAGGTCCAAAAATCTCTGTTCGGGCTACTTCACTTCCAGGTTGGACATCAGTCAAAATTGTCGGGCGGACGAATGACCCCTTTTCAAATCCACCAATTTTTGTCTGACGGCCATCTACAGGGATTCCGGCTCCATCAGACACTCCCTTCGCTATTAAATCTTCGATCCTGGTCTGACTGATGGAGGATATAACCGGCCCCATTTGTACACCTGCATTTAACCCATAACCCACCACTCTACTTGCTGCAGCGTCGCAAATTGATTCGACGAAGGTATTTCTGGCCTCACCTACTGTGACTGCCAACGATGTGGCCAGACAGCGTTGCCCGGCACACCCAAAGGCACTATCTGCGGTGATCTTTGTCGCCATTTCCATGTCAGCATCAGGCAAGATGATTACCGGATTTTTTGCCCCACCTTGTGCCTGCACTCGCTTACCGTTTTGGGCGCCGCGAGTATAAATATATTTTGCGATAGGTGTCGAACCAACAAAACTAATCGCGCGAACTTCAGGATGATCCAAAAGTGCATCAACCGCCTCTTTTGATCCGTTGACAAGATTCACTACCCCGGGCGGCAGCTCAGTTTGTTCAAGTAAGCGGAATATCTTCTGCATCGTAAGCGGAACTCGTTCGGAGGGCTTGACAATATAAGTATTGCCACAGGCTAAAGCGTACGGTAAAAACCAAAAGACGATCATACCTGGGAAATTAAATGGTGCAATAGCCGCACATACGCCCACGGGCTGCCGAATCATAATTTCGTCAATTCCTGGAGCGATATCCTCAGAAATAACTCCTTGAGAAAGCAGAGGGGTACCACAGGCAACTTCCACATTTTCAATTGCCCGGCGCATCTCCGCTTTGGCTTCTTCATAGGTTTTGCCGCACTCATTGGTGATTGTTTTGGCCAGGTCATCGAGATTGGTCTCGAGCAAAAATTTTAGCTTAAATAAATACTGGACCCTTTCCTGAGCTGGCAAACGGCGCCAGTGATACAAAGCATCCTTCGCAGCGCTTACAGCCTTTTCGACATCAGCCTTCGTCGACAACGGAGTTAGTCCTATGATCTCCCCAGAGGCGGGGTTCACTACTGGAATGCTTTCGTGGGCTCTGGCATTGCACCATTGGCCATTAATATAATTTAAAATATTTGAATCAGCCATTTTTTACTTCCGTTCGCTAGTTTTGGCCAACTTGAAGATCAGTCAAGCTTAATCCGCCTTCGATAATTGTCAGACCCTCATCGAGTTGCTCTGGTGTAATACACAAAGGAGGAACGATAAAAACGACATTATTAAAGATAAAGGTGAATAGACCTTGTTCACGCAAATATTTACCAAATTCGCCCAGGTTCATTGGCTCTTTTGAGGCTCTATCCTTCACGATCTCTATGGCAGAAAAAAGACCGATATACCTTACATCCCCAACGCTTGGATGATTCGCTTTAATTCTCTCCAGCCTTGCCCCAAGATATGCCCCAACCTTCCTGGCATTCTCAATTAGGTGGTCATCCTCATAAACTTGCATCGTCGCAACTGCAGCCGCCAGGCATAAAGGATGTGCGCTGTAAGTCAAGCCACAATACAAGTATTTATCATCAAAAAAATTTGCGATCGCTTCAGACACAATGACTGCACCAAGGGGTGTATACCCTGATGTAATGCCTTTTGCAGTTGTAATAATGTCAGGGACAACATCCCAGTGATTTACAGCAAACCATTCACCTGTTCTCCCCCAGCCGCTCATAACCTCATCACTGATCAGCAGGATCCCGTATTTATCACAAATTTGCCGGATTTTGGGCCAGTAATCGTCGGGAGGAACAATTAGACCGTTTGATCCCGTTACGCCTTCCATGATAATTGCAGCGATTGTTTGCGGCCCTTCGTATTGAATGACTTCTTCAACATGCTTTATACATTCGCGGTGACAACTATCCTTTGTCCACCCAAATGGACAGCGATAACAATGTGGATCAAGAAAATGAACGGCCCCAGGCATAGCCGGCTCAACAGCCAAACGGCGGTAATCTCCAGTTAACGCGATGGCCCCAAATGTAGCACCATGGTAAGAACGATAGCGTGAGAGAATTTTATGTTTTCCGGTGTAAAACCGAGCAATCTTGATGGCGTTCTCATTCGCCTCAGCGCCGCCAAGGCAAAAAAAAGTTTTTTTCAAATTTCCTGGTGCGATTTCTGCAATTTTTTGCCCCGCCTGAGCGCGAATTTCGGTTGCCATACTTGGATGAGCAAAGGCAAGTTTCTCAACTTGATCTTGAATCGCCTTGATAACAGCCGGATGGTGATGTCCAATATTCATATTCATCAACTGAGATGAAAAGTCGAAATATCGCTTCCCATCCGCATCCCAAAAATAAATTCCCTCAGCCCGCACCATTGGGATTGGATTGATAGCTCCTTGAATTGACCAGGAGAAAAATGTGTATTCACGACTCAAATCAACAATCTCTTGTGCATTCATAGGTGAGCCCATTTTATTTCTTAGCCTCCCGAACAGCATCGGTCATCGCATTTAATGTTTCATCAATATCAGCCTCGGAATGTGTATAGCACAAAAACCAGGGTTCACGTGGATCGCGGTCTGGCATGACTCCCCTTTGGATCAGTTCATCTACAATTGCCAGATAAAGATCCTTATCGGATAAATTCCAGGAGCGTTGGTCTGTTATCGATTCATATCCAATTGAGTAAGAAAACATAGCAGGATAACCATTAAATACAACAGGAATACCATTCTGCTCGAAAATCGATTTAATTCCAGCCATAAGCCGCTGACCTCGCTGGGCAATCGTTTTTAGGACGGGCTTGCTTTGGAGCAATGAAAGCGTTGCATGTGCAGCTGCGATTCCTGGTTTATTGTTGGTGTAAGTTCCTCCCTGGGCAACACCATGCCCAATTATGGACATGATCTCTTTCTTTCCACCAAAAGCAGCAACTGGGTAGCCGTTTCCCAAAGCTTTAGCGTACGTAGCCAGGTCTGGCGTCAAGTTATAATACTCTTGAGCGCCACCATTCGCAATCCGAAAACCAGTTTTAACTTCATCCAGAATCATTACGATTCCGTACTCATCACATTTTTTTCGAATGAGTTCAAGGAATCCGGGTTTGGGTAGGATCGCTGCGCAGTTCCCCATACATGGCTCAACAATAACAGCAGCTACCTGATAACCTTCTCTTCGAATTGTTCTATCAAAAATTTCAAATTCATTAAATGGCAATGTGACAACCAACTCCTGCATCCGCCGCGGGATACCGCTTGTTGAAGGAATAGGCACAGGGCTGTTCACATTTCCGTATGCCTCAGATGGAGCGTAGGTTGACCAAAGCGTATGGTCATGGAATCCATGGTACATACCCTCAAATTTTATTATTTTTTCGCGGCCTGTATAAGCTCTGGCTACCCTGATTGCATGCATGGTAGCCTCGGTACCTGAGCACGCCATTCGTACCATGTCGACTGCTGGACACATTGCTACAATTTTCTCGGCAACTTCTATTTCAAGTTCCCCGGTCATGGCAAATAGAACCCCGCGTTCAATTTCTTCATGAACTTTTGCATTGACCTCTTCGTAAGCATGCCCCAATATAATGGGTCCAAAAGCCATTCGGTAATCGATAAAGCGATTGTCATCTACATCCCAAAGATACCCATCTTTTGCCTTTGATACATAAGGGGTTATCTCGTCGCCCCAATAGCGAAAATTCGAATTTACTCCAAGCGGCATAACCTTCTTGGCCCTGGCTTGTAGCGATCGGCTTTTTTCAAATTGTATGTTCATGAGTTGCTCCCGGGACACAAATGAGATTAGGTTTGTCCTTTAGAAACCGACATCGTGTCGCTTTTTTGCGTACAAAGTTACATTGATTTCCGTTTCGGCAGAACACACCTAATATATACAGTTTCCCGGAAATAGTCAAGGTGATTGAAGCGAATCGACAGGCATTTCTTAAAGTCTGAAAACCCTGCCGCCAACATATCGAAAAGATGAATTTGGGGTGTTTGTTACGGGCTACCGCCCGTAACAAACACCCCAAACCCCGACTGAGCTAATCGACTTTGGACTGATATAGTTTTTTCGATTGAATTATGGATGCGACCTCGCTTGAAAGATAGTAACGATAAGGCCCGCTTTGCTTTACCAAATTCCGAATATATGATGCGGAGATATCAATCATGGGTGCCCCTATCCAATGAATTTTTTGTGTTACTCCAGGAATACTTTCCTCTAAATGGGGAAGATCAATGTCTGCGTCTGCCCTAGGAAAAACACCTAATTCACGAATCAGGCTTACCAGTTCACGGGGCTTGTGCCAGGATAATATGTTCGCCAGAGAATCGCCGCCAATTAAAAATACAAGCTCATACTTCGAGGATGGATATTGATCCAAAAGAATTCGAAGTGTATCGACTGAGTAATGTGGAGGTTGCCGATTAACATCGACCAGGCTTAACTCAAAGCAAGGATCTCGGGTAATTGCAGCACAAACCAAGTCAATCCGATCTTGTATCGGACTGATAATTTGTCCATTTTTGTGAGGTGGATCGGGTGTTAATACCCACAACACCCGATCCAGATGGAGTTGATAAGCTGCCTCAGATGCAAGAATTAGGTGTCCAAAGTGAGGTGGGTCAAAGGTTCCACCAAAAATTCCTAATCGCTCCATTCAAGTTCAAAGCTGCCAATAAAAACCGTGTCGCCTTCTTGGACTCCGGCTTTTCTTAACCCATCTTCGATGCCTAAAGCACGTAAAATTCCCTGGAACCGCCGGATTGAAGCATCTTCTTCCCAATAGGTCATCATAGCCGCCCGTTCAATAGCCGCTCCGTTTACCAACCATCCATCTGATGTGCGAGTTATGGTAAATTGATTGGGGTCTGTTTCCATCCGATAAACAGGCAAAATATCTATACTTTCTAGAGGTGGTGTTTCAGCTAAGCGTTCATAAGCTCGATAAAGAACCTCTTTTACTCCTTCGCCCGTGATTGCAGATATGGCAAAAAGATTCTCGGCGGCAACTTTCCCCCTCCTTTTTAGTTTTTTCTGAATTTCTGGCCAACGTTCTCTGATTTCGGGCTGGTCAATTTTATTCAAAACTACAATTTGAGGTTTTCTTGTAAGATTTTCATCGAAGAGAGAAAGTTCGCTGTTTATCTGAGCGTAATCGACAACTGGATCTTCAGAATTTCCATCCAATAGATGGATCAAGACGCGGGTCCGCTGAATGTGACGTAAAAAATCAAATCCAAGCCCAACGCCTTCATGCGCACCTTCAATCAAACCTGGGATATCAGCCAGAACAAGTTCCTTCTCATAATCTAAACGGGATACACCCAAATTGGGCTCGATGGTAGTGAATGGATAAGGTGCAATCTTCGGTTTCGCATTGGTGCATACAGAAAGCAGTGTAGATTTCCCGGCATTTGGGATCCCAACGATGCCAATATCTGCAATTAATTTTAGTTCCAATCTAAGTTCTCTGGATTGTGCAGGTTCACCTTTCTCCGCATGTCGAGGAGCCTGGTCGCGCGAATTTGCGAAGCGCGCATTACCGCGACCGCCTCTTCCGCCCTGCGCAATAACCAGTTTTTGATCTGGCTGCGTCAGATCCCCAATCAATTCACTGGTAATATTATCGAAAACGACCGTACCTGGTGGAACGTGGATCATGAGATCTTCGCCAGAGCGCCCTGTCATATTGGACTTAGCCCCGTTACCTCCTTTGTCTGCATCGAAATGGGTCTTATGACGAAAGGGAGAGAGTGTATTTAGTTTTTGACTGACGATCAGTACAACATCTCCACCTTTTCCTCCGTCTCCCCCATCAGGACCTCCCCGAGGCTCAAATTTTTCTCGCCGGAAATGTACTACACCATTCCCCCCAGTCCCAGATTTAATTTTGATAACCGCTTGGTCAATAAACATTTTTTCTTCTTTCAGGGTTTTCTTAACAAACCCCGCGCTAATTGATTTTCGACATTGATATATAATTATACATTATAATCCTGACACAGCCTCCGTCTTATCGTTGCATTGGTTATCTGAGTCGTATGGCGGAAACTTGTGGGGATAGCACTTTTTGGAGGTTTTGATGTCTTATAACCAGGGCTCTATCCCGGCGCTTCTAGAGCTTTTGGAACATGTTTTTGAAGATCTAGAAGTAATTGTTTCAACCGATCAACTTCTCGGTATCGCTGGCATTATCGTGAATGCGATGAGTGCCCATACCAGAAATTATCATAATTTGGAACATGTTTTTAATTTCCGAGAGCCCGACGATCCCATCGTGCATTTAGCTGCACTATTTCATGATATTGTGTATTACCAAGTTGATAAGGGGTTTTCCAAAGAGCTTGAGCCAATAATCGCATTATTTGTAAGAAAAGAGGGTGATAATTTTTTTCTGAAAGATGATCCACATCCGGAGTTTAAAATTTTAACCTTCATTGAAAAAATCTTTGATGCGACACCGGGGCTAGCTATCCCGATTTCTTCAGGTCTAAATGAATTTCTTAGTGCACTTGTGATGGTGAAATTGCTTAATTCTACCGTTTCAGACATCGATCTGGCTAAAGCGGTAATTTGTATCGAAGCAACGATTCCATTTCGCGGACCCAATGAAAGAGGCCAGTCCCATTTTGAAGTATTACGAGAGCGAGTCGTGCGCAACTGCCATGAAAACGAAATAGATTGCGACCAATTGAACCTGGACGAGGCACTTAGGCGAGCAGTGATTTTTTCAAATAAAGATGTTGAAGCCTTTTCTGATCAGAATGTAGGCAGGTTTCTCGAAAATACTTGGAAATTACTGCCCGAATCTAACATATCTCTCAGGTCGCGTGGTATTTACACAATCCGCGAATATCGGATGGCTTTGCAAAAAATGGATGCGTTCCTCAATTCTCTGAATGCAGACCACATCTTTTCTTACTACCTGGACACACCGTCAACGGATGATTTCCGTCAGATGGTTGGAAGGGCAAAATTTAACCTTACGATATCTGGGATCTATTTGAGAATAAAATTGATCGGAAGTCTTCTTTTAGAAGCTTTAGCGGATTACTCCGGAGGTGACGCACCGCTTTCGTTATTTGTTGGAGACCTGCCAAAGCCTGCAGAAATCGCCTTGAGCCTTGAGAATTTTCTTCCTATTTTGCCAACGCCCGATAACATTAATTCAACCACAGACGAAGTCTATCGCCTTCTTGAAATTGGTCGGACGGGAGAGACAGTTTTCGACTCAAAAAACTCCCCTCTTTCCTTGTTTATGTATAAAAGTCTTTCAGAAGAAGATATTAGCAAAATCTATTTGTACGGGATAGATTACATCGATGGCAGGCTATCAACAAATGACTTTTTGGCAAAAATCCCATCACCTACTTTAACTGCTGTCGCCAAAGGTTGTGCTGCATTGGCAATTACTAGGCGGGCTGCACTCCTTTCTCTCGTCGAATGACCCTGCTATGGTGTGATGCTGCCCTGATCGCCGCTATCTACTGTTTTCAATTCAAAGTAGGCCTGCATAACTCTTTTAACAATCGGTCCAGCTACAGTAGAGCCTTCGCGCCCATTATAAACAAAAGCGACAACAGCGATTTCAGGGTCGTCGTAGGGTGCAAAAGCGACAGTCCAGGCATGCGTTGGCCATTGACCGGGCTTACATAGATCTTTTGCTTTGGCATACTTGTCACAGTACTCTGCTGTGCCTGTTTTCCCAGCAGCAGCGATATTTACACCACTAAATATTTCTTTGAGCGTCCCTTCCAAAACAGCTTTGCGCATACCTTGTTTAACAACATCAAAGACCCAGGGTTCAATGATTTTTTTCTCTCCAGTTTCCTGGCATCCACGAATTGAATTTTGAGAATACACATCGATGATAGAATCTTTGGTAAGATCCCAACGCATCTTAGGTATAAATGGTTCAATTACATTTCCTTCTCCATCCAGGATTTCATGCAACAAAGTTGGTTCCATAAGTTTTCCATTATTTGCAATTGTTGCTGCAGAAATTAATACTTGTAACGGCGTTGCGAGTGCATAACCTTGCCCAACACTCATGATGTAAGTATCACCTATCGTCCAGCTTTGACCCTGGTTAAGACGTTTCCAATCCGGATCAGGGATTAGTCCGTTCGCTGTTTCAGGTAATTCGATCAATGGAGCAGTACCATAACCAAGCGCTCGCGCGTATGAGCCTAGACGGCAAATGCCTAAACCAGGATTGATCTCGTCTTCGTAACCGCCGCCAATTTTATAGAAACAAACATTACTGGAATTTGCAATACACCCCTCGATGTCTAATTGACCGAAACCCTCAATGCCGAGTGTTTTATACACCCAGTCGACGAATTCTCGCGAACTATTTGACGCGCTCGCAAAGAAACTTTTTTCTTGAATTACCAATTTCCCAGGAGTCTTAATAATTTGGTCAGGGGTAATCACGCCTTCATTCAATCCACCGGTTGCTGTTACCAGTTTAAATACCGATCCTGCTGGGAGCTCAGCATAGACAGCATGATTGCGCAAAGGCTCTGTACTGTCGGATAAAAGTTGATTATAGTAATATATTGGAATGATTCGCGTCAGGCGATTATTTTCGTACGATGGGTAAGAAACCATCGAAAGTATTTCGCCAGTCTTAGGATTCATCGCCACGACAACACCACTTGTCATAGAAAGCTGGCCGATAAACTTGTTCCAACTGTCCAGTTCATCTTTAATAATCTCAGTGGCCGCCTGCTGCAAGCGCGTATCAATCGTTAATTTAATATTCTTTCCTGGAACTGGCTCAATAGGTGGTTCAACATCTTGAAGTTGCTTTCCGGCCACATCCCGAACTAATTTTCTGATCCCATTCTTTCCCCCAAGTTCAGTCTGGAATGTCAATTCAACCCCTCCATACCCAATTTTGTCCCGATTGATTAAAAAGCCCAATACTTCATAATCTTCCCTCTGAGATTCCGGGATTGTTCCTAAAAAGCCGACAATTCCTGCGGTCAATACGCCTGTTGGATAATCCCTAAGGGGAACGATCTCGATCCCAATTCCAGGCCAATTCGATTTATTTTCCTCAACAACCAATGCGATTTCACGCGATACATTGCAGGCCAAGCGTACAGCCTGATAAGGTTCTGAAGTTTCACCATAATTAACAATTTGGGTAATTCCATGCTCAGATACACATGGCACAAATGGATCATCGTCCGTAATTTCTCCCTGATTTACAGGTTTCCCAGTTAGCTTTGCCAATTCACGAATAATTTCACTGACTTTGCCCGCATCGTCTGGCATATTTGCCTGGGTGATAACAATGTTATAGGATGGAACATTTTGGGCGAGGACTACACCATTTCGATCATAAATAATCCCCCGTTGGGCTGGAATATTCAACGTAATGGTTCGGTTTTCTTCTGCTTGTTGAAAAAAGGTTGTATATTGATTAAATTGAAGATCAAAAAGCCGCAGAATATAAATTACAAATACCACAAGGACTATCGCTATAAAGAAAAAAATCCGCCAGACCTCAATTGTATTTTGTAAAGTGGATGAGTTTTTCATACTTCTATTTTCTCAGGATATAGCCAACCGACCATTTCGCGAGTGAGTGCATAGATCGGAATTGATAATATAAGGTTCACCAGCATACTGGGTAGGGTAACTAAGTTTAGAACATCCGAAATAGAAAAAAACGTTCCTTGTAAAGCCAGAATAATGACCGAAAAGGAATGAACGATAAAGGTCCCAATGACCGATAATGCAAGCATGGTAAGAAATCGCGCTCGCCAAAATCTTTGGCGCAAGAAGAACGCAAATACAAAAACGACCAAATAAGCCAATGGTAGGACGCCAAATGGGGTTGCAGAAGTTAGAATTGAAAAAAGACTGGCAACACCCCACCAGATCCAGGGTCGTTTTACATATGGCTGGATCGTCCAGGCGACAATCAACAGCATGTATAAATCGGCTATACCGTGAATAAGCGCAAGCCGGCTGAGAATGGCGGATTCAAAAATTGCCGCGCCTGTAATAACTAAAAAGGCAAGAATTATTTCGATCAATCAACCTCTAAGGATTATTCAAATCTTGGACCAAAGGATCAAGATCAATCGGCTGAAAATTCACAATAACCAGGACAATCTCGAGTTGCCGAAAATCAACAGCAGGTTGAATGGAAGCAGTTTGAAATAGATCGAAGTCTTGCTTTCTAACACTGGTAACTTGACCTACAACAAGATTTGGTGGGTAATTCCCCCCAAGACCTGATGTGACAATCAATTCCCCTGGAAGCACATTTGCGCTCTGCGGAACTCGATCCAAAACAATATCGCCATTTAATTGCCCAAAAATGATTGCTGCTTCGCCAGATTCTTGCAATTGAACATTAACTGCCGCTGAACTGTCAGTGATAAGTTGAACCCTTGCTGCTTTTGGGGCAACTGCGGCAATATTACCCACCAACCCCTGATTTGTAACAACAGGCATTCCGCGTCGCAAACCGTCGTCCGATCCGCGGTTGATAATGACATAGCGCAAGAATGGATTGGAATCAAAACCAATTACTGAAGCAGCCACATATTGGCTTTCGAATCGGGTTCGAGCATAATCCACAAGAGTGGCTAATACCTGCGCTTCGATCACCTGCTGTTGCAGCTCAATATTTTGGAATTTCAATCTCGAATTTTCTGCTTCAAGCTCTGCATTTATCTGTTGCAAGCGCGCAATATCTTCTGGCGCATTAAGAAACATTTGAACAGCTAAGTATCGATCCGATACCCAGGTTTGGGCCTGCACTAAAGGAATAAATACAATCTGGCTGGCCTGGCTTAAATAACCACTTAGAGCTATCAAAATTAGGCCTGCTGAAATCAATACAACAAAAACTGTTTGAAGGGTAGATCGTGAAGGGATTTTCATAAAATTGACCGAACCTATAGCCCGGGTCTCAAGTAGACCGGTCGGACGCCACCTTTTAGGTATGTCCTATCGTACGCTCAGGATCAATCAAAAGTCGTTTTAGTTTTTCGTAATCTTCTAATATCATCCCAGCTCCCCGGGCAACACAACTCATCGGATCATCTGCTGCCCAAACCCGAATTTTCAATTCGTCTTGAAGTCGCCGATCCAGACCTTGAAGTAAAGCCCCCCCTCCAGACAGACAGATCCCAGTATCCATGAGGTCCGAAATAATCTCAGGCGGTGTTTCGTCAAGCGCGTCTCTGACTGTGTCAACAATGGTGTCGACAGAACTGGATATCGCTTCTCGGATTTCAACAGAAGATATTTCGATACTCTCAGGCAGCCCTGTTACCAGATTTCTTCCACGAACCGCCATAGTCTTTTCTTCAGGCAGGTGATAGGCTGATCCAATCCCCATTTTGACTTTTTCGGCAACTCTTTCGCCAATAAGCAAATTATATTTGTTTCGCATATATTGGATAATGTCTTGATCCAATTCATCCCCAGCAACTCTCAATGAGCGTGAAACAACGATACCACCCATCGAGAGAACTGCAACCTCAGAAGTACCACCACCGATATCAACAATCATCGAACCGCGAATTTCAGCTACAGGCAAACCAGCGCCCAACGCAGCAGCCTTTGGCTCTTCAATTAGCCCAACTTCGCGCGCTCCGGCACTCATAGCAGCGTCGTACACAGCTCGCATTTCCACGTCGGTAGCTCCGGAAGGGATCCCGACAACAACCCGCGGACGAGGATAAGGCACAATCGTCTGGCGATGAACCTTTAAAATGAAATACTCCAACATCATTTGAGTAATCTCAAACTCAGAGATTACCCCATCACGCAGTGGTCTGATCGCCACAATATTGGCAGGAGTTCGGCCAACCATTTCCTTGGCTTCAGCACCAATGGCGTACGGCTCTTTAGTTTTTTTATCGATGGCAACCCAAGAAGGTTCGTTAAGCACAATGCCTTTACCTCGGACATTAACCAACGTATTCGCAGTACCCAAATCGATCCCAATATCTAGCGAAAAAAAACCAAACAGCCAGTTAAATGGATTAAATGCCAAAATTTTCTCCTAAAAGATGCATGACTTCAAACAAAGTCCATTATACCAAATCATTTGACGGTCTCATGATAAGGGACTATTCAACTCTCAATTTCAGGTTAGCATGGCGCAAATTTTTGCCGCGAATTACCTCTCCTGAAATGCCTGAATGTTCTCAATCTTACAAAAAGGGCGACGAAATCAGTATTCGTCGCCCTTTTTACCTAATCTGGCTGGCTATTTTTCGCCTCGAATAAATGCCTCTGCCATTTCTCGCGCCACATCATCCTTGAATTGCTTGGGGGGCGTTTTAAAGAAATAGGATGACGGCCCGATTACAGGTCCACTGATTCCTCGATCGAGCGCTAATTTGGCACACCGAACCGCATCAATAATTACGCCTGCCGAATTAGGCGAATCCCACACTTCCAACTTTGCCTCAAGGTTAAGGGGGACATCCCCAAAAGTAGTTCCTTCCATGCGCACATAGCACCACTTCCGGTCTGTTAACCAGGGTACATAATCGCTGGGGCCGACATGCACATTTTCTTCTGGCAG
>Ga0268298_10000243_pt1 | contig 71944 bp, 52 predicted proteins | sample WWTPWeurt_MetaG_FD_194462 | JGI IMG/M metagenome (GOLD analysis project Ga0268298, IMG submission 194462) | Activated sludge microbial communities from WWTP in Nijmegen, Gelderland, Netherland - WWTP Weurt | ecosystem: Engineered > WWTP > Aerobic digester > Activated sludge | place...
CTCTCGGTGAGAATACGCTGTTTCGCTTGAGCAGCGGCCTTTGGACAAGCACGGGCTTGGGCCAGCCCGGCTTGGTTGCCGTTGCACGAGTTTCAGTGGACAATGAGCCGTTGCTCGCGATTGGTGTCGCTGACCGCCCAGAGCGCGCGGGTGGCATTCGCTTCTACGACGGGCAAACGCTTACACCCTCTGTTGCGCCGCAAGGCGTCGGCGGTAACGCGGTTTCGGCGTTGACGTTTGATACGCAAGGAGATCTGTGGGTTGCGACTGAAGGGGCGCGCACCGGAGTCTCGAAATTTTCCAACGAATCCTGGACGGCTTACACGCGCAGCGATACGCTGAGCGGTCAGTTCTGGTTGGCAAGTCCGCGATCGGCAGTTGCAGACGATATTGGCGGCGTGTGGTTCGGCAGTGACGGCGGCGGTGTGCTGCGTCATCTAAATGGCCAGTTCTACAGCTACAACTCGGTTGAAGAGTCCGGCTATGACGAAGACGGCGCGCGTTTAACCGGCATTCACGGTTCGCCGAGCTTCTGTGTTGCGCGTGTGGGCAAGACGATATTTGGGGATATTTTGATCTCGAATCGCCTTGCGACGGTGCCGCGCACGGTCGCCTTGGTCACGCCACAATGGATGTCGGCCGGAAACAATAGCGCGCCGTGGTTCTATGCCATGACGCAAAGTTCTGACGGCATTGCACGTGCATACGAAATCAATCAGATTTTCGGCACGCCGTTTAACCGGATACTTGTCGGCGCGAGCAGTGACGGCAATCATACTTTCGTCTGGGATCACCGCGGCACGCTGGCCGATACGACCGATGATATCTGGGACAGCTATGATCCCGTCGCGAAAGAGGACGCGGCCACGACGTGCTTCGAGGATATCAACCGCGAGGTGCTGTCGTTTGCTTATGACAAGCAGAACTATCTTTGGGTCGGCACTCCAGGCGGAGCTTACTATTCGCAGGGCGGCCTGACGACGGATTTCGACCGCTTGCGGTTTATTTGTTTGTATGATCTTCCGATCGGGCACCGCGTGAATCACATTCACGTGGACTCGCAGGATAACAAGTGGTTTGCTACTGACGAAGGCGTCGCCGTGCTGGATCCGTCATTCACGTGGATTCACGTCTTCCAGACTTCGAACAGCATTGACTACGCGTCGGACTTGGCGTCCATGAATGTGATGTCTATCACGTCCGATCCCAGGACTGGTGAAGTTTGGATCGGCACACTCGACGGTCTGTCGCGATTGCAGACTCCGTATGTTTCACGACAACCTGAACTCGATGAAGTCTGGCCGTACCCGAATCCATTTCGCGCCGACGGCACGCAGAGGATGTATCTTGATGCCGACGCGTTGGGTGGACGATTTGATGAACTGCGTGTTTTCACGTTGAATGGCCGTCTGGTGCGCGAACTGTCGTGGGCGGAGGCGATCAGCGACGGCTGGGATGGCCGCAATGAAGACGGTGATCTCGTCGCGGGCGGTGTTTATCTTGTCGTTGCCACGACTGCTGATGGAAATTCCGCCACGGGTAAGCTTGCGGTGCTGGGCCGCTGAGACATGCTGGCGCGCTTGAGCATTCGCGACTTCCTGCTGGTCAAGGACATTTCGCTTGAACTGCTGCCGGGTTTTGCCGCCATGACCGGCGAAACGGGCGCGGGGAAGAGCATGATCCTCGGTGCGCTGCGCGTGTTGTTTGGAGATTCGTTGAGCGAGAACATGATACGCGAAGGTGCTTCGCGTACTGTGATCGAGGCGGACTTCAAGCTGCCTTCGGCAAACGCGCTGCGTGATCTACTCGGTGACTTAGGCGACGACGAAAAGACCTCTGTCTTGACTGTGCGCCGCGAGTTGACTCGCGGTGGCCGCGCGCGCGGTTTTGTGCAGGATAGTCCGGCGACTGTTGATATGCTGCGAGAGTTGGGCGAACAGTTGATGGACTTTCACGGTCAACGGGATAGTCTGTCGCTATTTCGTCCGTTGCGGCAGCTTGAGTTTCTCGATGCGTTTGCCGGACACCTTGAATTGTGTGATCGTGTTGCGACTCACTACCGCGCCCGCGGTGAACTCAGCAAGACGCGGGACGCGCTTCTACAGCGCGTCACGGAACGGCGTAAAGAACAGGCGCTGCTGGCTTATCAGCTCGAAGAAATCGAGCGTCTCGGCCTGCAAGCCGGAGAAGATATTGATGTCACGGCGCGCCTGAAACGGCTCGAGCAATCCGAAAAGCTCATCACGCTTGCCAATCAGATCGCCGGACTGCTTGAGCAGGATGACGTAAGCGCGGTTGTACTAACGGGACAAGCGCGGCAACTTGCGGATGATGTGAAGCGTTACGATGAGCAGTTTCAGCCCATCGCTGCCGAACTTGCGGAGCTTGCGGCCCGTCTGCGCGACATCAGTGCCGAAGTCAGTCGTTACGCCGAACACGTCGAAGTGGATGCCGCTGAACTCGAACGCTTGCGGCAACGCGCCGCCACGATATCTGAGTTGCGGCGCAAACACGGACTCGATCTTGAGCAGATCCTTGAGCGCGCGCGCAACATGAAAGCTGAGCTTTCCGACCTTGAAGGGCTCGAACGACAGCTTGCGAGCATCGAGCGCGAAGTGGAGAGCGCGAACAAGAAACTCGTCGAATCCGCCGACGCGCTTTCGGTTTCGCGCAAGAACGCCTCGGCCAAGTTTGCAAAAGCGATTGGGGCGGCGCTAGAGCCACTGGGCTTCGCCAAGCCGCGCTTTGAGGTCAAACTCGAACACTCAAGCCCAGTCAATGTCGAGAGCATTACTCGGCATGGCGGCGATAATGTGCAGTTTCTTTTTGCCGCATCTGCCGGGCAAGCTCTTGCGCCTCTGGCTGAAGTCGCCTCGGGTGGCGAATCGTCGCGCGTGACGCTCGCCATCAAGAGTGTGGTCGCCGAGCGCATGCGCTACCCGTTGCTCGTGTATGACGAAATTGACCTTGGTATTTCGGGCCGCGTCGCTTCGGCTGTGGCAGATCTTCTCTACGCGCTTGGACGCAACCAGCAAATCGTCGTCGTGACGCACCTACCCCAGATTGCCGCGCGCGCCGAACATCACCTGGAAGTTTCCAAAAGCACCTCCGGCAAGCAAACCGTGACGTCCGCGCGTCTGTTGAAAGCAGACGAACGTGCGCAAGCGGTGGCCGCCTTGCTCTCCGGCTCGAAAATCTCCGGCAGCGCGCTTGCTGCTGCGGGTGAGCTTCTGCATTCTCACAAATCCCCGACTGAACTCACGGACTAAAATTGGATAGCCTGCTTCTCCGCGGCGGACGACCGCTCGAGGGAGAGATACCTGTTTCCGGATCGAAAAACGCTACGCTGCCGCTCTTGGCTGCGGCCTTGCTCGCACCCGGCTTCTATCGCTTCACTAACGTCCCGCGCCTCATGGACGTACGCACCATGTGTAACCTGCTGCGTATCCTCGGCGCGAAAGTAGATGAGAACGAACACGAACTTCTCATTGATACTTCACACGCTTCGCATATCGAAGCGCCGTATGAACTCGTGAAAACCATGCGCGCCAGCTTCTATGTGCTTGGCGCATTGCTTGGCCGGCATGGCGAAGCTCGTGTATCGCTGCCCGGCGGCTGCGCATGGGGGCCGCGCCCCGTTGACTTGCACATGAAGGGCATGGAGGCGCTCGGCGCGAAACTCGATCTTGACCAAGGGTATGTTGTTGCCAAAGCGCTGCCCCTCAAAGGTGCGACATTTGAATTCGGCATTTCCAGCGTTGGAGCGTCCGCTAATGTGCTTATGGCCGCCGTGCGAGCTGAAGGGACTACAGTGTTGAAAAACGTCGCGCTGGAGCCGGAAGTCACGCAACTGGCGATTTTCTTGAATCGCATGGGCGCCAAAATTTCCGGCATCGGTTCGCGTGAACTGACGATTCAAGGCGTGGCGCATTTGCATCCTGCGGATGCGCAGATGCTGCCTGACCGCATCGAAACAGGATCGTATATATGCGCAGTTGGCATGACGGGCGGAAAGATCAAGATTACCAATACTGATCCGTCGCAACTGCCTAATGTGCTGGATGTCGCTCGTCAAGCGGGACTAACGGTGCAGACAGGTGCCGACTGCATCACCGTCGAACGTAAGAATGGCGCGCTTAAGCCAGTCAATATTACGACCGATGCTTATCCGGGTTTCCCGACGGACTTACAGGCGCCGTTCATGGCGATGGCGACTTTAGCCGACGGCGAATCGCGCATCACTGATACAATCTACACTGACCGTTTCACGCATGTCGCGGAACTTTTCCGTTTAGGCGCGAATATCCACATGGACAACAACTGCGCAATCGTGACCGGAGTCAAGAAGCTCACCGGCGCACCTGTGATGTCCACTGATTTGCGCGCTTCGGTCTGTTTGGTGCTGGCTGGACTCGCTGCTGAAGGTGAAACGGAAGTGAAACGCGTCTATCACCTTGACCGCGGCTATGAGAAACTTGAAGTGAAGCTCGCGCGCGTGGGCGCGGACATTCGGAGGATCGAAGGCGATCTATGAGCGCCGATTTCGTGCATCTGCATAACCATTCGGAGTATAGTCTCCTCGACGGCGCCTGCAAAGTGGGCGACCTCGTGCGGCGTGCTGTCGAATTGCAGATGCCCGCCATCGCACTCACAGACCACGGTGCGCTGCATGGCGTCGTGGATTTCTACTCGGCCTGCAAGAATTCGGGCATACAACCTATCGTCGGTTGCGAAACTTATATTTGCAAAGACCGTTTCAATAAGTCCGGCGGACAGCGCAGCCGCGATGGAGAGTATGCGAGCCACTTGCTTTTGCTGGCCAAGAATGCGGTCGGCTATAAGAATCTCGTCAAGCTCTCTTCTCGGGGCTACACCGAAGGCTTCTACTACCGTCCGCGCATTGATCATGGCTTGCTGGCAGATCACTATGAAGGATTAGTTGCTACCAGCGGATGCATGTCGTCGGAAATTCCCAGCCTGCTGATTGCCGGTGACGAGACCGGAGCTTGGGAACGGGCGATGTGGTACAAGGAACTCTTCGGCGATGATTTCTATGTTGAAATCCAGCGCCATGATCTTCCTGACGAGCCGCAACTCAATCGTCAATTGCTGAAACTGGCCCAGCGTCTCGGTGCAAAAGTAATCTGCACGAATGACACCCACTACCTCGAACGCGGCCACCACGAAGCGCACGACTGCTTGCTTTGTATCGGCACCGGCAAATTTGTCTCCGATGCTGAGCGCATGAAGTTCGATACACAGGAGTTTTATCTTAAGACGCCTGCTGAGATGGCCGAATTGTTCAGCGATGTGCCTGAGTCGTTGTTGAACACGCGCGAAGTCGCCGAAAAATGCGCCATATCTCTTGACTTCAATGCGCGCCATCTGCCGCACTTTCCGCTGCCCGACGGCGAGACGAACGAGACGGAGTATTTGACGAAGCTTGCGCGAGCGGGTTTGACTCGGCGCTATCGTGATGTTTCGCCGGAACTGCAAGAGCGGCTCGACTACGAATTGCGCGTTATTGACCAGATGGGGTTCTCGGGATACTTCCTGATCGTTTCGGATTTCGTGCGCTACGCGCGCTCAATTGATGTCGCGGTTGGACCGGGCCGTGGTTCCGCTGCGGGGTCGCTGGTATGTTACGCATTGGGTATCACAAGTCTTGATCCAGTTCGTTTCGACTTGTACTTTGAGCGGTTTCTAAATCCCGAGCGAATCTCAATGCCCGATATTGACATAGACTTTCATGACGAGGGCCGCGCCCGCGTCATTGATTACGTCCGTGAAAAATACGGCGCCGAGAGTGTGGCACAGATTATCACGTTCGGCCGTTTGAAGGCTAGGGCTGTTGTACGTGATGTGGGGCGCGTGCTTAGCATGCCTTACGGCGACGTGGATAAGCTTGCCAAGCGCATACCCGAAGGCCCGACGGCCAATCTCACGAACGCGACCGAGAACAATCCCGAACTTGTAACGATGCTCGGCGAGCGCGAAGATTACCGCAAGGTATTCGGTATCGGCGCGACGCTGGAAGGCCTCTGCCGTCATGCTTCGACGCACGCGGCGGGCGTTGTCATCACTCCGGGACCGCTCACCGATTATGTTCCGCTGTTCCGCCAATCCGACGGCAGTGTGACCACGCAGTTTGACATGAACATCGTGGACAAGATCGGCCTGCTCAAGATGGACTTTCTCGGACTGCGCACGCTCAATGTTATTGATTTGTGCACTCGCATGCTGTCCGAACGCGGTGTTACGATCGAGTTAGATACCCTGTACGAATCGTTCGATGAAAAAACCTATGACTTGCTCGGACGCGGCGATACGATTGGCGTTTTCCAGCTTGAATCGGGCGGTATGCGCGAGTGGCTGATTAAGCTAAAACCCAACTGTATTGACGACATCGTGGCTATGGTTGCGCTTTACCGCCCCGGTCCGATGAACATGATCGGCGACTTCATTGACCGCAAGCACGGACGTACTCCCGTCACGTATCTGCATCCGAAACTTCAACCGATCCTGGAACAGACCTACGGCGTCATCGTCTATCAGGAGCAAGTACTCAGAATCGCTCGTGACGTGGCCGGCTTCACCTTGGGCCGCGCGGATATTCTGCGCAAGGCTATGGGAAAGAAGAAGAAAGAGGAGATGGAGAAGGTTCGGGTCGAGTTTATCGAGGGGTGCCTGTCGTTCAGTAAGCTCTCAAAGCAGCTCGCCGAAGATATCTATGAACTCGTGCGCAAATTTTCTGAGTACGGATTTGTCAAGGCGCACGCCGCCTGCTATGCTGTACTGGCTTATCAGACGGCCTATCTAAAAGCGAATTACCCTGCTGAATTCGTGGCGTCCAATATTGCCTCGTACCACGGCGACACGAAGGGTATGCCCAAAGTCATCAGCGATGCGCGCAAGTGCGGCATCGCGGTGCTTCCGCCGGATGTGAATCAATCAGAACGCAATTTCTCGGTGCAGGGTAATTCAGTGCGTTGCGGCTTGGAGAATATTAAGAATATCGGACAAGGGCCGGTCGAGAACATCTTGCAGGCCCGCGCGAAAGGCGGTCCGTTCACAGGATTCTTTGATCTTGCGGCGCGGGTGGATTCGCGCGTGGTCAACCGGAAAGTCATAGAGAGTCTCATCGGTGCGGGAGCGCTTGATACTTTGCCCGGTAACCGGGGCCGCTACTTCGCGTGTATCGAATCGTTTCTCTCCTTTTCGGCCGAGAAAGAGCGCGAGCGCGACTTTGGCCAATCTTCGCTGTTTGGCGGTGAAGCGGCGAGTACATCGCTTGAGCCGCAACTGCCGGAAGTGATGGACCAGTCTTTCGACGAAAAAATCGGCCGCGAAAAAGAACTGCTTGGTTTCTATGCGACGGGTCATCCGCTCGACATGGAACGCGACATTATTGCCGCGATTACTACTGCAAGTCTCGGTGACACTGCCGAATTTGCGGATCAGGACACTGTTCGTCTCGGCGGCGTCGTAACAGATATCCGTCGGCAGGTCACGCGCAAAGGCAAGCCGATGGCAACGCTCATCTTCGAGGACTACACGGGTTCGTCGGAGATCATGGTCTTTGCGGACGTGCTGGAGAACTACATCAAAGTCTTGCAGAAAGATGCGCGCCTGATCATTGCCGCGCGCGTGACGCGCCGCGAAGAGGAAGAGCCGAAGTTCATTGCGGAAGAAATTTTCACGATAGAGGAGGCAAAAGCGCGTTTTGCTAAGCGGCTGCTTTTGCATATCGCGCCGCGCCCTGATCTGGACGTCACGCTGAACGCGCTTGAAGACCTCTTCGCCTCGCACAGTGGTGATGTCGAAATCATGTTCAAGGTGAACCAGAACGGTGAAGACCGTTTCATCCGCTCGCGCCGCTACCGCCTTAAGACTTCGCAGGATGTGCTGAGAAAAGTCCGCAATATCATCGGTGAGCCCAATGTGGAGTGCCGTTGGTAATGAAACGCCATTGCGCCGCAGACCTGCACCCGCCGCGCGTAATGATCCAGACGCTTGGTTGCGCCAAGAACGTTGTGGACAGCGAGACGCTCGCGGGATTGCTTAAACAGAGCGGGTACGAGTACGTCGAGCGCGAAGCGCAAGCGGATGTAGTGGTCGTGAATACCTGTGGTTTCATTGACGACGCCAAAGTAGAGTCTATTCAAGTTATGCTTGAAGCAGTGCGTTGGAAGCAGGCCAAACGCGGACGGCGAGTGTTCGCGATGGGTTGCCTGACTCAACGCGACGGCCCGGAGATTCAACAAGAACTGCCCGAACTCGACGGTATCTTCGGCATTGGCGATTGGAGCGCGATGCTGTCTGCGCTTGGCGCCAATCCGATGAGCGTTTCGTCAGCATCCAATCTTACAATGTTCAGCGGCAAAGCTGGGCTCGGCTCCGCTTACCTGCGCATTTCGGACGGCTGCTCGCATGCGTGCGCCTTTTGCGCGATTCCGCAGATGCGCGGACTGTATCGCTCGGAACCGATTGAAAAACTCGTGTCTGAAGCGCGATTGGTAGCGCGAACCGGCGTCAAGGAACTTTTGATCATCGGGCAAGAGACGACCAGCTACGGTGTGGATATCTACCGCAAGCGCATGTTGGCCGAGTTGTGCCGCCAGCTGTCGGATGTTGAAGGCGTCGAGTGGATTCGTATTCTATACGCGCATCCGCCGTCGTCTCCGCCGCAATTGATGAGCGAATTGGCGGCAATTCCGAAACTTGCACCGTACATTGATTTTCCGATTGAACACGCGTCGTCACGCATGCTCAAGCTAATGAATCGCAAGACAACGGCCACGAAGATGCGCGAGTCTATTGACGCCTTTCGCGGAGCCCGCGACGACGTCTGCGTGCGGACAACCGTTCTTGTCGGATTTCCCGGTGAAACAGACGAGGACTTCGAAGAACTTTTTGAGTTCATGCGTGACGTCCGGTTTGAGCGCGCCGGAGTCTTTACCTATTCGCCGCAAACCGGCACTGCGGGCGCGCTACTGCCGGATAGGGTAGAGGAGGGTGTGGCGCTCGACCGCTTGGATCGCATGATGAAACTCCAGAAGCAAATTTGCCTTGAACGGCATAAACAGCAAATCGGCCGCACGATTCCCGTGCTCATCGAACGCAATGTCCGCGACGCCTCTTGGGGCCGAGGCCCGTGGGACGCGCCGGACATTGACGCGCGAGTGCGCGTAAGGGGAATCCTAACACCGGGACTCATTCACGAAGTGAATATCTCCGGCGCGGCCGCTTATCAGCTCGACGCTACACCGCTCGACAACAGCTCTATTTCGCGGGGTGAATCATGTGGAAACTTTGCACTGCCGGTCTTGTCGCGATAGTTCTGTTGTGTGCGCAGGCCTCGGCCCAGCGTCCGCGTATGCCCGATTCACCCGAGGAGCGTGGCTTTCGCTGCACGTCCGGTCAGCGTTTATCCCCGCTGCCGGATAGCGCGCTCGTATATGTAGCGTTGTCCGTGCCCTATGACAATTTGACGTTCGTGCGTGGCAATGAATCTAACTTTGTCGCACGTTTCGAAGCGTCGTTCGCGCTTTTTGACAATGATGAGTTTCTCGCAACTGAGCGCAGCGTGGATATTGACGTCTTGACAGACGTATTTGAAGAGACCAATAGCCGCACCTTGAATGCGATCCGCACGGAAGAGTTCTACGTTAAGCCCGGTGACTACAAAGTTTCGGTCGTGATCACCGACCGCGAGACCAAGCGCAAGAACCGGTGGCGGGGCGAGGTGTCGGCGGCGCTTATGGATTCCGTCCTCGCCGTGTCCGATCTCTATTGGATTGAACACGACACAACAGGCGATGGCGAAAGGCTGCCGCGTGCGCTTGAGAACTTCTCCAACCGTGAGAAGCCTGCGCGAGTCGCTATTGATTTAATTAGCGCGTCGCGCGATTCCATGACGATAAACTGGAGCGTCAGCGGCGAAGACGGTAAACCGATTGCATCGCGGACGGAGAATGGAGCCCCGACGGGGACGGTCGAGCACTTTGAGTATGAAGTTGTTCTCGAGAATTTGCCCGTGCAAAAATACAAGGTTGCCTTCGAGGTCATTCTCGCTGGACGCCGTGAAGCGCGCAGTCTTAGTTTCAATGTCAACATTCCCGGCGTACCGGCCTCGATCACCGATCTTGGTGAGGCGATTCGTCAAGTGAAGTATATCGCCACGGCAGAAGAGAACCGCCGCCTGCGCTCCGCGTCCTTCATGGACAGGGAACAACTCTTTCGAGAGTTCTGGAAGCGCCGCGACCCGACGCCGGAAACGCCGCGCAACGAGTTGATGGAAGAGTACTATTTGCGTGTGGATTATTCCGACGAGAAGTACTCGACGCATCGCCCCGGCTGGGAGACGGATCGCGGCCGCGTCTATATCATGTACGGCGAGCCGACGGATATTGAGCGGCATCCCTTTGAGTCGGGTTCGCGCCCCTACGAAATCTGGTACTACCACAATCTAAATCGGCGCTTCGTGTTCGTGGATTACACAGGCTTCGGCGACTACACACTTGCCGGACCGCAGTGGGGATACTGAGCTCATGCTGACGGCGCTCGTTCCCGGTGCGACGATTGGAATTTCCGCGCCTGCGGGTCCGGTCAAGCGCGAGAAGCTTGAGCGCGCTGTATTGCGATTGCATGATTCGGGCTATCGCACCAAACTGAGCGCAAACGTTTTTCAGAGCGATGGTTTCCTCTCTTCAGATGATGAAACGCGTGCGAGCGAGTTGCACCGTTTTTTTCACGATTCCGATGTAGATGCTGTATGGGCCGCGCGTGGTGGTGTCGGGACGTCGAGATTGCTGAACAGACTTGATTTTGAGACGATTGTCAGTTCGCGAAAGCCGTTCATTGGATTCTCAGATCTGACCGCCGTGCAGTGGGCGCTGTGGGCGAAGCACCGGTACATCACGTTCACCGGCCCGCTGGCCGTCGAGTTCGACGATGCGCTCTCGGCGGCGACCGAGCAGTGCGCGTGGGATGTATTGAGTGGTGACGCCGAAAACGTGCTCGAGTACTTTCCAAAGCACAAATTGGACATTGTGCGGGGTAGCGTCAGCCAGATTATCGCACCTGCATTGCCCGGCAACTTGACGATGATTGCGACTTTGCTGGGTACGCCGTGGATGCCAGACTTGCGCGGCGTCATGCTCATCATTGAAGATATTGCCGAGCCGCCGTACCGCGTGGACAGACTCCTGTTTCATCTGAGAAACGCCGGGTGCCTGCAAAATCTCGCTGCGCTGATCGTCGGAGATTTTGGTTGGGACGAGTCTGATGAAGCCGCGCGTGCGCAATTGCGCCGTAGCGTTCTTGACGCAACATCGGGCACCAGCTATCCTGTGATTTTCAATTTCCCCTACGGACACGGCCGCGACCGCGCTACGCTTCCTGTTGGCGCACCGTTGAGTTTGCGGCTCGATCATTCACCCTCATTGACCATCGCGGTGTCTCCCTTCATCAGTTCCAGTTTAGTCTGATGCGCATCGCTTACTTCGCATCCGGTAGCGGTTCCACTTTTCAATTCCTGGTCGAAAGCGCCCGCGCCGAAGGTCTCCCGTGCGTACATGAGTTACTGATTTGTTCGAACCCTAAAGCGCAAGTGCTGCACCGCGCGGCTGCACTCGGTCTCGAGTCAACAGTTGTCCGGCGGCGTGATTTCAACTCGCCTGAAGAGCATGGGCAAGCTTTGCTGGCTGCACTCGCAGCGGCCCGGATTGATTTCATCTGCCTGTGCGGTTATCTCGAATTTGTGCCCCAAGCAGTCGTCCAGGCGTTTCGCTGCCGCATCGTCAACGTGCACCCGGCGCTGCTTCCGGCATTTGGAGGCAGCGGCATGTACGGCCACCATGTGCATGAGGCCGTGTTGAAGTACGGAGCACGCATCACGGGCGCGACGGTGCACTTTGTAGATGAAGAATATGACCACGGCCCGATCATCGCGCAAGTCGCCGTGCGTGTGGATCCCGCGGATACCGTCGAGACGCTGGCGGCGCGTGTACAAGCCGCGGAGAAATCGTTGTACCACGGCGTTCTGCGATTGGCCGTTAGAAAGAAGATTGTCGTTCAGGATCGCTCAGTCAAAATTCTACCTTGATTCCTACTGATGATTCAAATTCGCCGCGCACTGCTTTCTGTTAGTGACAAGTCCGGTTTGCTCGATCTCGCCCGTGCGCTGCACGCGCACAACGTTCAACTGATTGCCTCCGGTGGCACGGCGAAAGCACTGCTCGATGCGGGCTTGCCCGTCACCGAAGTTGCACAGTTCACTGGCCATCCCGAAGCCATGGAAGGCCGCATCAAAACACTACATCCGCGCATTCATGGCGGCCTGTTGGCGCGCCGTGATCATGCTGGTGACATCGAGGACATGAAACGCCTCGGGCTTGACGCGATTGACTTGCTGGTTGTGAACTTCTATCCTTTCGGACAAACGCTTGCCTCAGGCAAATCCGCAGAAGAGATTAACGAGAACATTGATGTCGGCGGCCCCTCGATGGTGCGCGCCGCAGTCAAGAACCGCGCACACGTCGCGGTGCTGACGAATACCTCGCAGTACGCGGAGTTCATTGATGAATTGAACGCGAACCAAGGAAATGTCACAGCAGATTTAGCCGACCGCCTTGGCCGCCACGCCTTCATGGAGCTTGTGGCCTATGACGGAGCCATTGCGAATTGGCTCAATCCTGGCGAGTTTCATGCACTGGCGTTGCACAAATCGCGCGAATTGCGTTACGGCGAAAATCCGCACCAAACTGCCGCGCTGTTCGCCCCCATGAATGCCAACTCAAGCGGCCTTGTCGCAGCGGACAAACTCTCCGGCAAACAGCTTTCATACAACAACCTGCTCGACGCGGACGGAGCACTGTCGCTGTTGGGCGAATTTTCAGATTGCGCCTGCGTCATCATCAAGCACGTCACACCGTGCGGCGTGGGATTGGGCGCAACACCGGCCAACGCTATTGGCGTTGCGCTAAAAACTGATCCCGTTTCGGCCTTCGGTGGTATCGTTGCGGTCAACCGCGTATTCGATGAGGCAGCAGCGCATGCGCTGGCTGAAGTCTTCCTCGAGATCATTCTCGCGCCGGAATTCACGGACGGCGCACGCGAAGTCCTCGCCAAGAAGAAAGCCCTGCGCTTGATCACCTTTGACCACAGCGAGCTGCGCGCTCGTTCACAGAGTGTTGAACTGCGCGCTATCTGGGGTGGCTATCTCGTGCAAGACCGTGACGCCGGATTCCCCGAGTGGAATGATGCCAAAGTTGTGACCAAGCGCGCACCGACGGAGGCCGAAATGCGCGCTTTGAATCTTGGCTGGATTGTCGCCAAACACGTGCGTTCAAACGCCATCGTGTTTACTTCCGCCGTCGGTACACTGGGCATCGGCGCTGGGCAAATGTCGCGGGTGGACTCCACACGCTTCGCCGTGCTTAAAGCCGAAGCCGCTAAGCTTTCACTGCAAAATTCCGTCTGCGCGTCCGACGCGTTCTTCCCTTTTCGTGACGGACTCGATCTTGTCGCACAGGCCGGCGCCACCGCCGTCGTGCAGCCGGGAGGTTCCGTCCGCGACGAGGAAGTAGTTGCCGCCGCGAATGAACAGAATATCGCCATGCTTTTTACAGGCCGCCGCCATTTCAAACACTGAGTACACATCATGCCAATTTGGCCACGCCATCTCAAACAACCGCTCTATGTCCGCCCCGCCTCGCGCGTGCGTTACATGGGCAAAAACTACATTGTCAAGCGCGACGTGAGCGGCGCGATCTTCAGTATCATCGGCCGAATGACGCGCAAACTCCCTTCGTTGGCAGATGCTATTGCCGCCGCTGAAAATCAAAAGCTCATCTGCACGTGGGGTGCGTATTACTCCATCTATGTTGGCGTAGATGCTGAAGAACAGCCGCTCATCCTGCAATATCTGTGGGAAGAAGAAAGAAAACGCGGCCTCATTCCCCCCGACACAAGCGCGGGTATCGTTCTTTCCGACGAGGATTAATCCTCGTCTTAACATCCTTCTGAGGAGCATATGTCCTTCTCCCTATCGGGATTTTTCTCCAACGAGATCGCCATTGATCTCGGCACCCGTAACACCCTCGTCTTCGTCAAAGGCAAGGGAATCTTGGTCCGTGAACCCTCCATGGTCGCGATTCGTAAGAGCGACCGCAAAGTTATCGCCATCGGCAACGAAGCCCGCGAGATGCTCGGCAAAACGCACCGCGACCTCGAAGTTATTCGCCCGATGCGGGATGGCGTGATTGACGACGACGAAGTCGCTGAGATCATGATCCGTGCGCTCATCCGCAAGGCGCAAACCAACCGCCTGCTGCGTCCGCGGGTCATCGTCTGCGTGCCGTCCGGCGTCACCAAATCAGAAAAACGAATTATTCGCGACAGCGCCGAACATGCAGGCGCGCGCGAAGTGTTTCTAATAGCAGAACCGATGGCCGCGGCGCTGGGCGTTGGCTTGCCCGTGCTCGACCCCATAGGTAATATGGTGATTGACATCGGTGGCGGTACCACCGAAATCGCAGTTATCGCACTGTCCGGTATCATCACCGACACTTCAATTCGTGTGGGCGGAGACGAACTTGACGAGTCCATTATTCAGTTCATGCGCCGCAACTACAACTTGTTGATCGGCGAGCGCACTGCGGAAGAAATCAAGACGCGCATCGGCTCTGCCGCTAAACTCGAACAAGAACTTTCCATTGTTGCCAAAGGCCGCGACCTTGTGGAAGGCGTGCCTAAAGCCGTCGAAATCAACTCCATCGAGATTCGCGACGCCATTGATGAGCCGATTTCGCAAATCGTGGACGCCGTCAAGAACGCGCTCGAAAAGACACCACCGGAACTCGCCGCCGATATTCGGGATCGCGGTATCATCATGACCGGCGGAGGAGCGTTGATTCGCGGCCTCGACGTACGCCTGCGCGAAGAGACATCCTTGCCTGTATTCCTTGCCGACGATCCATTGACGTGCGTCGTGCGTGGCACCGGCAAGGTGCTCGACGATATGGAAACCTATCACCGCGTCCTGCTTCCCAACTAACTTTGATGTCGGTGCGCAATCGCCGCAGCGGCGGGTCTCTCGAATGGCTGATCTTCATTGTCTGCGCGGCAGTTTCGGTCGTGCTGCTCTTGACCAGCCCGAAACCCGGCGCGCGCGCACTTAAAGACACTGCTTCGGATGTCGTGGGATATGCCGCGTCACCGCTGCATGCCGTGCGCCGTATCTTCTCCATCTGGTCGGACTTTGACATTTTGCAGGAGCACGCGCTCGCGCTCAGCAAAGAGAATTCCAAATTGCGGGATGCGCTTATCGAGAACGACCGGCTCCGCGCATCCTTGGAGTACCGCTCACGCTCCGATTTCACAACTATACCCGCATCTGTGATCAGTGCGGTCGGTCCGGCCCTGGGTGGACAATTCAGACTCGACCGGGGCCGCGTGTCTGGCGTGGAACTCAACGCTGCGGTGATCACTCCGTTAGGTTTGGTCGGAAAGACCGTTGAAGTGACGGACAACACGGCGCTGGTGCAAACGCTTATCGGCAACAGCTATGGCGTTGCCGTCATGCTTGAACGCACACGTATGCGCGGCATCTTGCGCTGGACTGGGCCGGATCGCTTCACGCTCTCAGGACTACCGCAAGGCGTGGATATCAAGTCCGGTGATCTTGTGTTGACGTCTGGTTATGGCACAGTGTTTCCGAAAGGCATTCGCGTCGGTGTGGTGACGGATGAATCGTCCGTCCTCTCCATATATGGGGAGTCGTGGCGTGTGCAGCCATTCGTGGATTTCCGCACCGTCGAAGATGTATTTGTTGTCACGGGCACAAATTGGCCTGATCCCTATGCAGGCCAGAATGATCTACCGATTGAGGCCAAGCCGTGACGCCCAAAATTGTCATCACGGCGCTCAGTCTGCTCATTCTGCAAGCCGGACTCGGCCCATTACTCACCGTCGGCTACGCTCGCCCGTCGTTTCTTCTCCCGTTTGCGGTTTATGTCGGCCTCACAAGCGGCCCACTTTGGGGAACTGTCACCGGGTTTATTCTTGGCCTTGCAGTTGATGCTATCGGCGGGTTGCCGCTCGGCATGTCCGCGCTCGCGCTCTGTATCGCCGGATTCTTTTCCGCCAAAATCGCCGACGGGGTCCCTTTGAGATTGTGGTGGCCGTGGACGACTTTGGTACTGCTGTTTGCTTCCGTGCTCGAAATTCTGCGGCTACTACTGCTGGCACGCGCCAACGAACTGCCCTTCCTGAGTCTGTTGCTCTGGAGCGGAATACCGTCTGCACTGTGGACGACCGCGCTGGCCGTGTTGTGGTTCCTGTCACCCTTGCATAAGTCCGAAGGCGCGACGCGATGAGTCAGCGCAACGAAGCGCTCCGCGATGCCAGCTTTATTGGTCTTGGCATTCTAATATTCGCGGTTCTGGTCTATCGGTTGGTGCAGCTTCAAGTCGTTGAAGGTCCGGAGTACCGCGAAAAATCCGAAGACAACCGCATTCGCTTCGTGGAAATGCCCGCGCCGCGCGGCGTCATTCGAGATCGGCACGGCTATCTACTCGTCAGCAATCGGCCCAGTTATACTTGCTATGGCGTGCCGCGCGATCTCTTTCGCGATAGTATTGCGGTCGAGCATCTTGGTTTCGCTATCGCGCGTGATCCGCAGGAAATGCGCGAGGTTCAACTACGGCCCTACCGCAACGCATTCCGCCCACAGCGCTTACGCCGAGATTTGCCGTATCCGTTGCTCGCTCGATTCGAGGAGACTCGTGACCGTATTCCCGGCGCGTATCTTGAAATTGAGCCTAAGCGTTTCTACCCTGGCAACGTCGCCGCGCATGCCATTGGATACGTCGCGGAAATTTCTGATGATGAATTGAGTAAGTATCCCGGTCTGCAATCGGGCGACTTGGTCGGTAAGCGAGGACTCGAAAAGCTCTATGATAAAGACCTGCGCGGTGTCAAAGGCAATCGCCTTTCCGTCGTAGATGTGCATGGACAAGAAGTTCACACCGAACAATCGCTCGGGCGAATTGAACCTGTGCCGGGACAAGAGTTGTGGACATCGCTTGATATTTTCGGACAGATGCTCGCTGAATCGCTCCTAACAGACAAGATCGGTTCAGTCGTTGCCATGGATGTCCGCACAGGCGGCATCGTGGTCATGGCCAGCGCGCCAAGCTATGATCCCGACATCTTCGCAGGCTCCATTTCGAGCGCAGACTGGAACGCGCTCTTGAACGATCCCGACAAGCCGATGCTCAACCGCTCGGTGCAAACGATGTATCCGCCAGGCTCGACGATCAAGCCAGCCATGCTGATCGAAGGACTCAACAGCGGAGTTATCTCACCTTCATGGGGAGTTTCTTGCCCCGGCAGTTTTACCTACGGCAATCGCACGTTTAAGTGTTGGAAAAAGGGTGGACACGGGTACATTGACTGCACACAGTCGCTGGCGCAAAGCTGCGACGTGTTTTACTACAAGTTAGGTCTGCTGCTCGGCGTGGACGGAATCAACCGCGCGTTCACGAGATTTCATCTCGGGTCACAAACGGGTATTGATCAAACCAGTGAAGCTTCAGGTCTCGTGCCGTCGCGTGAATACTATGATAAGCGCTACGGGGCAAACGGCTGGTCCACGGGCTTTCTCGTTTCGGTCTCGATCGGACAGGGCGAAATGCTCGCGACGCCCTTGCAACTCTGCGCTTTTGCGGCGGCCATCGCCAATGATGGAGTATGGAAGAGGCCGTTCTTGGTGGACGGAGTGTACGATCCTTCCACGCACGTGCTCCAGAAACGCGCGCCTGCGGAAGAAATCGCCAGCGATGTCCCGCTATCCATGATCGAAATGGCACAGCGCGGCATGACCGAAGTGGTTTGGGGCGCCGCCGGAACCGCGCGTAAGCAACAAGACGATTCCTGCCGCATTGCCGGTAAAACCGGTACGGCGCAAAATGCCCACGGTGACGACCACGGGTGGTTCATCTGCTATGGCCCGGTGGATAATCCGATGTATTCGTGCTGCGCACTCATCGAGTTCGGTAAGAGCGGTTCTGGCGCGGGTGGGCCGGTTGCAGGCGAAGTGCTGCGGCAGCTCATCCGACGCGAACTCTATCCGGAACTCTACAAGAAGAAATCTGAAGACGAGACCGAGCCCGAAGTCGAGCCTCAGCTCGAACCTATCGCGGAGAATCGCACGCCGTGAGCAAAGGCAAATTCTCCGATCTCTGGCTCCTTGCCGCGATTCTTGTCCTGCTTGCCGTCGGTCTGCTGGCGAACTTCTCGACCAGCGTTGCTGATGGCTCCGGCTTTTATCAGAAACAGTTTTTCTGGATAGGTATCGGCTCGGCGCTGGCCTTGACCATCCTTTCGCTGCCGTTGCGGTTCTTTGAAATGTTGGCCTACATCTTCTACGGGCTGTCGTTATTCACTCTTGTACTTGTGTTGATGATCGGCGCGACACACAAAGGCGCAACAAGCTGGTTCGTCTTTGGATCCGTACAGATTCAACCTTCGGAGTTCGCCAAAGTCGCGACGTTGCTTGCGCTCGCGCGATTGCTCGCCGAGCACCAGAAGGATCTGGACAAGCTGTGGCTCTTCATTGCCGCTTGCGCTCTGACGGTTGTGCCTATGGGGCTTATCCTTGTGCAACCCGATCTTGGCACGGCGCTGATCTTTCCGGTGATGCTGTTTGTCATGCTTGCCTGGGCCGGAGTCGCACCGCAGTACATATTGCTGATGTTCATGCCGGTCGCAGCGGTGTTGACGGTCTGGAGCCAACCGCTGCATGTTGCCGTGCTGGTGATCTTAACCGCCATCGCGTACTTCTCCATTCGCCGTCTGCCGTGGGTTGCCGCGTTGTCCGGACTATATCTCTTTCTCGGAACACTGACTCCCAAATTGTGGAGCAAGCTCGAACCGCACCAGCAGCGCCGCATCACCACCTTCATTGATCCTGAAGCCGATCCGCTCGGCGCGGCCTATCAGCTCATTCAATCCAAGATTGCAGTCGGTTCCGGCGGCGTCTTGGGTAAAGGCTTCTTGAACGGCACGCAAACCCAGTTGCAATTCCTGCCTGAAGGTCATAACGACTTCATCTTCTCGGCATTTGCAGAAGAGTGGGGGTTTGTCGGGGCGCTGGCTGTGGTAATCGCTTTCTTTGTTTTCTACTATCGCGGCGTTGCCATCGCATCCAAGTGCCACTCCCATTTCAATTCACTTGTGGCCATTGGCGTCGTTGGGACTATCATCTTTCAAGCGCTGACCAATCTTCTCATGACCGTCGGACTGTTGCCCGTCACCGGTTTGCCCTTGCCGTTGGTCAGCTACGGCGGCAGTTCGATGCTTGTGACCTTGGCTATGGTTGGCCTGCTCTTTAGCGCGGCGTTGCGGTGGCGCGAGTACTAATCTTCCTGCTCATCGTGTCGTCCGCCTTCGCCCAGAACTATCTCTGGCCGTTGCCGGATTCGCGCACGCTAACGGGTGGGCATGCGGACAGCCGGGCGGATCATTTTCATGGTGGTGTGGATCTCCGTGCGCGTTCGCCGCTAAAGGTGATTGCCCCAACAGATGGTTGGATCGAGCGCATTGCCATCAATCCTGCCGGATATGGACGCACGCTGTACTTCCGCCTCGACGATGGACGCACCGCCGTGTTCGGCCATTTGAGCAAATACGAGCCGGAGCTGCAAGCGACCGTGCGCGATAGCCAACTCGCGGTTGGTACATATCATATTGATGTTAGCTACGACGAGCACAACACGCCGCACCGCTATCACGCCGGCGATGTTCTGTGCTACACAGGTTCCAGCGGCCGCGGCCCGGCGCATCTGCACTTTGAAATCCGTGATGGCGGCACGCAGCTCGACCCCCTGATGTTCTACTCTCCTGCGGACGACCAAAAGCCTGTTATCACCGGACTCAGTTGGATCAGACTCTCGGATGACATTCCCGCATCAGGCGGTAAGACTCTGACGCTTGCCGCGTCGCCGCGTGTGCAGTCCGATGAACCAGTGGCGTTTCTGGTTCGAGCCTATGATCCCGGCCCTTGGGGACGGAATGCCGTGCCGCGCTTCATCCGAGTTTATGCGGATGAGCAACTGATCTTTGAAGACCGTTCGAGCGAAATCAACTTGCTCGGGAAGCAGAATATTTACGAGAAGCTCGTCTATTCCGAGTATTCGCGCAATGACCGCGACGTCCGCCGACTTTTCCGTTGGCCAAATCGCAATTCGGATGATGACAACTTGCCCGCAGGCTGGCTCGGGAATTTCACCGGAGTTGTGCGCATCGAAGTTGAAGACCGTAACGGCAACACCGCAAGCGTGCGTATTCCCGTGCAGTCCGGCGCGCGCCGTCCATTCTCGCACATGCGCGAATCCTGCGAAGCAAATGGATACACTCTGAGCGGCGATTCCGTTGCTTTGAGTTGGGCCGAACTTGCGCCGATTGGAAACGAAATTGCGGTCAACGATGCCGACTTCGCATTCCCCGCGAAACTCGTGCTGTCGTCGGATCGGAGCTTTGAAACTGGTCTCTATTTCTACAAACGCAGCGGCGCAACCGGAAAGTCCCCGCTCTGGCGTATTCCCGGTGAAGACATTATGTCCTGCTACGTCCTGCGTGGCGGCACCTATGGCATCGCGACCGACGACTCTCCGCCTCGGTTGACCATCTCCGGACAGAGTGGCTCGCTCAGGTTTACGCTGAACGATGACGAGTCCTCAATTGATGATTCTAATGTGCGCTGCACCGTAAACGGCGAGGTTGCCATTCCGGAATATGAATACGAAGAAGACGGCGGCGCAATCTGGACACAGAAGAAACTGCCGTCCGGAAAACACCAAGTTGTGTTCACCGCCGCCAACCGCGCGGGCGTGAGCAAGACATGGGAGTTTGAGGTGATCATTCCGTGATCCCATTGCGCGACGAAAACCCCACACGCTCCACGCCGTTCGTGACCATCGCGCTGATCGCGATCAACGCAATCGTCTTCGCGTTCCAGTTTACTATGCCGCCTGAAAATCAGGAAGCCTTCGTGTTCGCTTGGGGCGCGATTCCACATGACGTTGCTGCCGGCTGGGACCTCCTTCCCACGATTCCGACAGCGTGGCTGACGCTAATTACCTCAATGTTCATGCACGGCGGGCTGATGCACCTCGCCGGCAACATGCTCTACCTTTGGATCTTCGGCAATAACATCGAAGATGTGCTCGGGCACATAAAGTTCTTGTTCTTCTACATCATCGGCGGATTGGTTGCAGCGTTGAGTCATATCTTCTTTGATCCGTCGTCGCAGATTCCGATGGTTGGCGCGTCCGGTGCAATCAGCGCTGTGCTGGGTGCCTACATGCTCGCCTATCCCAAAGCGCGTGTCGTCACACTCGTTTGGATTGTCTATATCGTCCGCTTCATCAGAGTGCCTGCGCTGCTGATGCTCGGCATTTGGTTTGTCATGCAGCTCGGCGGTTTTGCCAACGACATGAATCGCGAAGGCGGCGGCGTGGCCTGGCTTGCGCACATCGGCGGCTTCGTCGCCGGAGTCGTAATGATATTTCTCGCCGGGGTCCGTCCCAACCGCGTGCCATCACGCGCCTCAGCGTGGCGGTAGAGTCGCCCGCTTTTCTTAATTCTCATTTCTAATTTCACTTTTGACCTCCTCGTGCCCCGCATAGAACTCGACAAAGCCTACACACCTTCAGCGGTCGAAACGCGCCTTTACGAACAGTGGGAGCAACTCGGCTGCTTTCGTGCACAAATTCGTAAAGGCCACAAGCCGTATGTGGTCATGATGCCGCCGCCGAACGTCACTGGTATGTTGACGCTCGGCCACGTCTTGAATAACTCTCTGCAAGACTTGCTCGTCCGCTGGCGACGCATGCACGGCGATGATGTCCTTTGGCTGCCCGGCACAGACCACGCCGGTATCGCCACGCAAATCAAAGTGGAAGATGCCCTCGCCAAAGAGGGTATCTCCCGTCATGATTTGGGCCGCGAAAAACTGGTCGAGAAGATTTGGGAATGGCGCGAGAATTACGGCGGCATCATCTTACAGCAATTGCGCCGCATTGGGGCCAGTTGCGACTGGTCGCGCACGCGCTTCACGCTGGATCCCGACATGTCGCGCGCGGTGGCGGAAATCTTCGTGCGGCTCTATCAGAAGGGGCTTATCTATAGAGGCAAACGCATCGTCAATTGGGATCCCGAAAAGCGCACTGCCCTCTCTGATGAGCAAGTCGAATACCGCAACGTTCAATCTAACCTCTGGCACTTCCGCTATCCGCTTAGCGACGGCACTGGGCATCTCGTCGTCGCCACGACACGTCCGGAAACCATGCTGGGTGATACTGCGGTCGCCGTGCATCCCGAAGACGAGCGCTACCGGCATCTTCACGGCAAGACCATTGATCTTCCGCTCACGGGCCGCAAGATTCCCATCGTCCCCGATGATTACGTTGATCGAGAATTTGGCACGGGCTGCGTCAAAGTCACGCCCGCGCATGATCCCAATGACTTCGAAATCGGGAATCGCCACAAGCTCGATTTCCTGATTGTCATCGGCCCTGATGGCAGGATGACCGACCTTGTCCCCGAGCGGTTCCGTGGACTCGACCGCAAGGACGCGCGCAAGCAAGTCGTCGCGGCGCTCGAAGAGCAAGGATACCTCGAGAAGATTGAGCCCTACACGACTTCCGTCGGACACAACGAGCGCACCGGCACTGTAATCGAACCGCTGCTCTCGGAACAGTGGTTCGTCCGCATGCAGGAACTCGCGCAACCGGCGCTCGCCGCAGTGCGCGAAGGCCGCGTTAGCTTCCATCCCGATCACTGGGAGAAAACCTACTTCCATTGGCTGGAGAACGTGCGCGACTGGTGCATTTCACGCCAAATCTGGTGGGGACACCGTATTCCGCTGTGGACAGTGAAAGAGACGGGCGAGATTATTTGCGCCATTGAAGATCCGACACACGATCCAAAATACGCAGGCATGACGTTGGTGCAAGATCCCGATGTGCTCGATACGTGGTTCTCGTCGTGGCTGTGGCCGTTTTCGACATTGGGTTGGCCCAAAGAAACTGAAGACCTCGCGCACTTCTTCCCGAGTTCAACACTTGTCACCGCGCCGGATATTATCTTCCTGTGGGTCGCGCGGATGATTATTTCATCTGAAGAAGTATTCGGCGTCTCGCCCTACCGCGACGTCTATTTTACCGGACTCGTGCGCGACATGCAAGGCCGCAAAATGTCAAAGTCGCTCGGCAATTCGCCCGATCCGCTGGAGGTAATTGACACCTACGGTGCCGACGCGTTGCGCTTCACCATTATCTCGCAGACTCCACGCGGCGGTGACATTCGCTTCGGCGTTGATCTATGCGAGTCCGGCCGCAATTTCGCCAACAAGCTCTGGAACGCGACGCGCTTCCTGCTGATGAACGTGCCTGAAGAGAATGACAACTTCGCCTTCACACCGGTGGAAATTCTCCCGAGCGCGCCCGAAAATCTGATTGACCAGTGGATCACTTCCGCGTTCATGACTTGTGCGCGCGACGTCGAACGCGCCCTCGCCGAGTTTCGCTTCGCCGATGCCGCCAAACGCCTCTATGCATTCGTCTGGAACGATTTCTGTGATTGGTATCTCGAGCTGATTAAAGTGCGTTTGCAGGGCAGCGCTGAAGAGTGCTCCGACGCACTCGCCCACGCATTTGGTGTACTGCACGGCATCGTTCGCATGCTGCACCCGTTCATGCCGTTCGTGACCGAAGAAATTTATCAGACGTTGAGCAAACTGTCCGCCACAAGTTGGCCCGCCAACTGCCGTCACGCCAGCATCATGGTCGCGCAGTATCCGAAATATGAATCCGCTCTGGTGCTGCCTGAAGTCGAAGAACAGTTCTCCAAACTTCAGGACGTCGTCACCGCCCTGCGAAACATCCGCGGCGAATTGCGCCTTGTGCCGTCGCTGCGCGTTCCTGCGGGGATTCGCATGGATCATAAGAAGCTGGCGCACGAGTGGGATGCTTTCGCTGATTTCGTTGTGCGCCTCGCAGGTTTGTCCGAACTGCATCTCGACGGCACTCGCCCTAAAGGCAGCGCTTCCGCCGTCGTGCAGGGCATCGAAGTCTATGTTCCCCTGCACGGCATTATTGACATCTCCGCCGAACGCGCGCGTCTCTTGAAAGAGGACGAACGTTTGGTGAAATTGGTTGAGGGTACGAAGTCAAAACTCTCCAACGCGAACTTCATCGAACGCGCGAAGCCGGAAGTCGTCGAAGCCGAGCGCGAAAAACTCGCTGAACTTGAGCACGCGCACATGAAAATCCGCCGCTTCATCGAAGAGCTTGAAGCCGCGCAATAGACCGGCAATTGTGCCGTGGCGGCAGGTGTCTGCACCTGCCCCAAACTTGATAGAGCAATCATCATCCGAGGGGACAATGCGCATTTTTCTTCTTGCACTACTCGCACTTCTGCTCACCCAAAGCGCCTTCGCCAAGCCCGGCGTTTCGGTGACGGTTTACAATGACAATCTTGCGCTCGTACGCGATGTCCGTGAAATTGAGTTCAAGAACGGCACTGACCAACTTCTTTTCCGCGATGTCGCCGCGCAAATTGACCAATCATCGGTCCACTTCGGCGCACCCGGCGTGACGTTGCTCGAGCAAAACTACGACTTCGATCTCGTTTCGCCCGAGAAACTGCTGCAAAAGTACGTAGATCAACACGTCGAAGTCATTACCGAAACCGGTGAACTCGCCGATGGCACTCTACTGACGGCATCGCCACAGAATATCGTGCTGCAATCAAAGGACGGCTCACTGCGTTCATTATTGACCGAATCCGTTCAAGAGGTTCGCTTCCCCAAGTTGCCCGAGGGTCTTATCACCCGCCCGACACTGCGTTGGTTGGTCAATTCGCCTTCCGGGGGGAAGAAAGAAACTGAAGTATCCTACCTGACGGGCGGCATGAACTGGAACGCTGATTACGTTTGCGTGATTGATGAAAGCAATAAGGCTGACATCGGCGCGTGGGTCACACTCAACAACACCTCCGGCGCGTCCTACAAAGACGCTAAACTGAAACTTATCGCCGGTGAAGTACACCGCGCACAACCGCCTCGACCGAAGTACTTTGACATTGCAATGGCCGAGCGTGCCATGCAGGCTACAGACGGCGGCAATCAGTTCAGCGAGAAATCCTTCTTCGAGTATCACCTGTACACGCTCGAGCGCCCGACCGATGTGCTCGACAACCAGACTAAGCAGGTCAGCCTGTTCCCCAATGCCGCAGTGCAAACCAAACGCATCTACGAGTACAATCCGCAGCGTCGTAACGACCGAGTGGCGGTTTCGCTCGAATTCCAGAACTCGAAAGAAAATGACCTCGGCATTCCGCTGCCCGCAGGCCGTGTGCGCGTCTTCCAACGCGACACCGACGGCTCGCAAGAGTTCATCGGCGAAGACAACATCGAGCATACTCCGCGTGACGAGAAAGTCCGCGTTGAAATCGGCAATGCATTCGACATCGCCGTCGAGCGCACGCAAAAAGACTACCGTCAGATTTCGACCTACGCCTATGAGCAGGACATCGAAGTGAAGTTGCGCAACCGCAAAGCTGAGTCCGTGACCGTTGTCGTTGTAGATCATGCGTGGGGAGAATGGGAAATCCTGCGCTCCAGCATGCCGCACCGGAAAGTGTCGGCTTACGAATTCGAGTTCGATGTCAAGGCCGATCCCGACAAAGAGGTCGTGCTGACCTACACAATCCGCAACCGCTAATTCCGCGTGCATGCCTTTCTCGATGAACCGGTCTCGACCCTTCGGGCAATCGGCGAATTCCGTTGCAAGGCTCTCGAGAGAATAGGCATTCGCACTGTTGGCGAGCTGATTCGCTACTACCCGCGCCGCTATCTCGACCGTTCGCGCCAGCTGCGCATCCGCGATCTCGTTCCCACAGACTTTGAAGTCACCGTCGTCGGCAAAGTCATCAGCGTGGACATGCGCCGCACCCGCAACGGCAAGAGCATTCTGACGGCGATGGTCAATGATCTGTCAGGCACGCTTCGTTGCGTCTGGTTTCAAGGTGCGCAGTACTGGCACAAACAGCTTGTCGTGGATGAACTGATTGCAGTCAGTGGGAAACTGAACGATCCTGAGACGCGCGAGTTCATTCATCCGGCAATTGACCGCCTCGGCGAAGACGGCGACGAGTCCAAGATGTTTGAAACTGGCAAGATTGTGGCACTATACCCCGCCACGTTGGACTTGCGCAAAGTCGGACTGGAATCGCGGACGATGCGCCGCATTCAACGGGATGCGCTGCAACTTGTGCGCACTGAACTTGCCGAGTATCTTCCACCCGATGACCTCGCCGTGGTAGATGCACTGCCTTTGGCGGACGCACTCTACCAAATTCATTTCCCGGATTCCTATGAGCAGATCGCGCGCGCCTGGCGGCGAGTGCGCTATGAGGAACTGTTCTTTCATCAACTGCTGTTCGCCCTGCGCAAGCACTACAATAAAGTGCAGCCCGGAGTAGGAGCGTTTGAAAACATCGGCCCCATCACACGCAAAGTCCTCGATGCGTTGCCGTTTCCTTTGACGGAGGGGCAAAAAGAAGTCTTGAAGGAAGTCCGTGCCGATCTCGCGAGCCCGATTCCCATGCAGCGCCTGCTGCACGGCGAGGTCGGAGCAGGGAAGACCACTGTTGCTTTGCTCGCCGCTACGATGGCCGCCGATGCCGGATTTCAGACGGCGTTCATGGCGCCCACGGAAATTCTCGCTCTGCAGCACGCGCGCACCATCGCACCACCCGCGCAGGCCGCCGGATTGAATGTCCGCATATTGCGCGGCAAACAAACGCTCAGCCAAAAGCGCGAGATTTTTTCTGCCGTTGCTGCCGGTGCCGTGGACATTCTCGTGGGTACGCACGCTCTCCTAAATGAAAAGCTCACCTTCCCGCGTCTGGGTTTACTCGTCATAGATGAACAACACCGCTTTGGTGTCGAACAGCGCGCGCAACTCTCAAGCAAAGGCAAGCGGCCCAATCTGCTGGTCATGACCGCCACGCCGATTCCGCGCACTCTGCGGCTTGCAGAATTAGGTGACCTTGACGTTTCCACTTTGAAAGAGCTTCCTGGTGGCCCACGCAGTGTGACCACGGCCGTTCGTTATGCGCCCGACCGCGAGCGCGTTTACAAATACCTGATTGAGCAGGCCCAAGCCGGTCAACGCGTTTTCATCATTTGCCCGCTCGTTGAAGAGTCCGACAAAGTACAAGTCGAAGCCGCAGTGGATTACCACAAGCGTGTTGCCAACGGAGCCTTACGCGCGGTCAAAGTCGGACTGTTGCATGGCCGCATGGATTCCGAAGACAAAGAGGCCGCCGTCAAAGCGTTTCGCGAAGGTGAGACTCCAATTCTCATCGCAACTCCTGTCGTAGAAGTCGGTGTGGATGTGCCCGATGCGTCCGTGATGGTTATTGAAAATCCCGAGCGCCTCGGCCTTGCGGCTCTGCATCAGTTGCGCGGACGCATCGGCCGCAAAGGCCAGAAGTCCGTCTTCATCTTGCTGCCCGGCCCCAAACTCACCGCCGAAGCGCAAGCGAGACTCGATGCCGTTCAATCCACGGACGACGGCTTTCAAATCGCTGAACTCGATTTTCAATTGCGGGGTTCGGGTGAACTCTTCGGCACCAAACAGTCCGGCGAATCCGAACATCGCCACTACATTCCCGAGCGCGATGAGCCGCTCTTGAAGTATGCCAACGAGCGCGCCTTCTCGCTCGTCGCCGCCGATCCCGAATTGCGGAGCTATCCGCAGATGCGCGAAAAATTCCGCGCTACACATTTACCTAAACTCGGTCTCTTAGCCGGCGGATAATCCGCTGACTTTCGATTCATACAGGGGAGATTTTATGCCCACCAAGACCATCGCAATCGCCAATCAAAAAGGCGGTGTCGGCAAAACGACGACGGCCGTGCATTTGGCTGCGGGAATGGCGCTCGAAGGCTATTCGACGTTGCTTGTGGACCTTGATCCGCAGGCCAATGCAACTGCAGGATTGGGTGTGACCCCTGCCGAGTCGCAAACGGGCATCTATGATGTTCTTATTAACGAGACTCCTGCAGGCGAAGCGATTCGTCCGACGAATGTTGCTGGTTTGAGCATACTTCCCGCCGACACAAGATTGCACGGTGCTGAAATTGAACTCGTCTCCAAGCTCGCGCGCGAGAGAATCCTCGCTGAAGCACTCTCATCGCTCGACAACCTTTTCCAATTCGTCGTCCTTGACACTCCGCCGTCGCTGGGTCTCTTGACCCTTAACGCGATGGCCGCCGCCAACGCGATTCTTGTCCCGATGCAGTGCGAGTACTACGCGCTCGAAGGACTGGCGCAATTGATGAAATCGGTCAATCTTGTCAAACGCCACCTCAACACGTCGCTCGAAATCGAAGGCATTCTCCTGACCATGTACGATGGCCGCTTGAATCTCACCAAACAAGTCGCCGATGAGATAACCGGAGTTTTCGACAAGCGCGTTTACAAAACAATGATCCTGCGCAACGTCCGCCTGTCTGAAGCTCCCAGCTTCGGCCAGACCGTTTACACATACGATCCGCTGAGCCGCGGCGCTCAAAACTACCGCGAGTTCACCGTCGAGTTTCTCAGTCATCAGCAACTTCCCCCGCGCGAGGCCGTCGCATGAAATCACACAAGGCTCTGGGCAAAGGACTGCGGGCACTGATCAACGATGAAGATGTCACATCATCTACATCGTCGGTTACCCCTGAAATCGTCCATCTTGCCGTCGAGCTGATTGATCCCAATCCGTTTCAGCCCCGTCGGATTTTCGATGACGAAGCCATTGAAGAACTGAAAAGCTCCATCCTGCGTCAAGGAATTCTTCAGCCTGTCGTCGTGCGACCTGCGGGTTCACGCTATCAGTTGATTCTTGGCGAACGCCGCCTTCGGGCGACGCGGGCCGCCGGACTTGCGAGCATCCCCGCGCAGGTTCGCATGGTCGAGAGCAACGAGGAAATGCTCGAACTCGCGATTCTCGAGAATGTCCATCGCGAAGACCTCACTCCCATTGAGCTCGCGCAAGCCATTCTCCGTTTGCAGCAGCAATACAATTTGACGCAAGAGTCCGTCGCCGAGAAAATGGGCATGAGCCGCGCGCACATCGCCAATCTCGTGCGTCTTTTGAAACTGCCCGAGCGCATTCAATCGGCGCTCTCCGAAGGCAAGCTCACGATGGGTCACGCCCGCGCGTTGCTCTCAGTCGTAGATGAGGGCGAACAGCTCGATCTCTTTGAGCGTTTCATGGTGGACGGAAAAGTCACCGTGCGCACGGCCGAAGCTCTGACCCGTCAGAAGAAAGCTAAAGCCAAAGCTGAGCTGGCACCACCCAAGACTGCGGACACGCGTGAGGCCAAAGCCATTGCGCATCTCGAGAATACCTTGAGCAGATCCTTGGCCACGCGCGTGAAGATCAAACCCAAAGGTCGCGGCGGAACGATCGAAATCACCTATTACAGCGTGGACGACCTGAACCGCCTGCTTGAATTAGTTGACCGCTAACTTCCGCCTTTTCCATTTTGAGTTTTACTCGCGGCGGCACCCGCTGCGGGTGCCCCGAACCTGGTACATTTCGGATTCCGGCGGGGAGCGGAACTGCGCGCTAAATCCCCGCTCGGCGAGCTGAGCTTTCGCCTTTCACATTTCTAATTTCCAATTTCTAATTTACTGCACCCTTGCCCCGCCGCCCCACATACCGCTCTGACCGTCCAACCTACGACCGTCCGCTGTCGATCTACGGCCGCAAGCCCGTACTCGAAGCGTTGCGCCGTGGTTTGGTTGAAGAACTGACCATCGCCGCCGGGGCGCATGGTACAATCATTGAAGAAATTCGCACGCTGGCCGAGCGTCTGCGTGTTCCGCTATCTGCCGGGCATGTCGAATCACAGGATGATGACAGCCCATCCCAAGGTGTGCGTGCCATTGTGCGCAAACCGGACATCGGTAACGATGTCCGCGATCTTGATGATCTCGTTTCCGGAAAACCTGCGCCGCTTGTCTTGATGCTTGATGGCATCGAAGACCCGCGCAACTTTGGCGCAATTCTACGCAGCGCCTATGCCGCCGGGGCTGATGCCGTAATATTCCGCAATCGCAGGCAGTCTCCGCTTTCAGACACCGTTTACAAAACTTCAGCCGGTGGCGCAGCCCTGATCCAGCTATTCGAAGTCACCAATCTCGATCAGACAGTACGAACGCTGAAGGAGTCGGGTTGGTGGGTGGTTGCCGCCGATTCCGGCTCCGAGGCACGCAGCTACCACGACTTCGACTGGGATCGTCCGACAGTTCTCATCCTCGGCGCTGAAGGAGCAGGAGTTTCAAGTCTCTTACTCAAGCGTGCCGACCTAAGTGTTAAGATTCCATTATATCGTGACTTCGACAGCCTCAATGTTTCCGCTGCGGCTGCTGTGCTCCTCTTTGAAGCGGCCAAAGTTCGTCAACTTGAGCCTAAAATATAACGAAATCAAATTGTTACAAAGCGCCTCGTAAAAACTTTCACTTGACACTCCTTGTCAGATTCTGTATATTCCCGGATTGTTAGGCCCTCGGCGGCCTGAGAGATAGATGTCGAAACGTCCCGCTCATTGGACCGTCGTTGTCCTGTCCGAAAATCAGGCCCAAATGCGTCAGTTCCGGTTTCACAAGAACTGGTTCATCGTCGCCTTGGCTGCCGCCTTCGGACTACTCGTCTTGCTCTTTGTTTTTGCCGGACTCACGTTGTCGCTGTCCGGCAAGATAGAAGATACCGCCGCGCTCAAGGCGCATGTGGAAGAACTCGAAGCCTCCAACGCCCGCGTCCGCGACATTGCCGAACGGGTCGCTGAGCTGAAGCAGTTTGAGGAACAATTGCGGCGCGGACTTCAGCTTCCACAGTCGTCCCTGCCTGATGCCGCTGCGCTGGAGCCTTCCGCACATCAAGAATCTCCCCGTTATGAAGAGTCCCGGCCGTCTGATTTGGCGGGTATCTTCACCGAGAACCTTGCCGAAGTCTCAACTGAAGGCATCCTGCCTTCGGACATTCCCACGCATCCTCCGGTTCGCGGCTACGTCACTCGAAAATACGAGCCTTCTTCCCGCCTCGAAGACCCTGGCCATTACGGTCTTGACGTGGCTGGCCGCGCTGGAACTACCATCAGTGTCAGCGCCAACGGTCTCGTTGTATTTGCAGGATGGAGCTATCCTTACGGCAACCTCGTTGTCGTCTCGCACAAGTCTGGCTACACCACTTTCTACGGGCACAATCAAACTCTGCTCGTGGAACCCGGCGACCGCGTCCTGATGGGACAACCGATCGCGTTGCTGGGAAACTCCGGGCGCAGTTCCGCGCCACATCTTCATTTCGAAATCTGGAAAGACGGCAGCAGGGTGGACCCCGAAACCGTCTTGGCGCGCAGCGCAGGTTGAGTTTTTCAACCGCGTCGCGCCCTCTTCCTTTCATTACAAGAGAGAGGACGGGCTCATGGCTAAATGGACTCGCTTCACCGCAGCGGACAATTTCTCCGGTGAAATGTCCACCTTGCTCGCCAAAGATGCCGAAATCCACGGCACCCTGCGCACGCAAGGCTCGCTACGGATTGACGGCCGTGTCAACGGCGACGTGTTCTGTGCCAAAATGGTCACCATCGGAGCGACCGGCTCCGTGGACGGAAATATTCAGGCCGAGAGCATTATTCTCGCCGGCCGCGTAAAGGGTTCGTTGGTGGCCAAGCAAAAGGTGCATCTCGAATCCACCGCTGAATTAATCGGCGATCTTTCCGCAGGCAAGCTCTCCATTCAGGAAGGTGCGCGCGTTCGCGGTCATGCCACAACCGATGAAGTTGCCGTGCCGTCGGCGCGTCCCGCCACTACAACGATGGTGGACAAATTCGATGACGAGGCCGACACGCTGGTGCCCCGCAACCGGCCCATGCCGGCCAATTAGTTCGTGCTGAAGGGCTTTCAGCCGCCGCGTCAGGACCCTCTGGCCATCGGTTTAACCATCGTTGCTTCAACCGCACTTTTCGGCGGAGCAGGTTGGTGGCTCGACAAACAACTGCACACTTTCCCTTTCCTAATGGCTCTCGGTGCCGTGATCGGCATGGCTGCATCGCTCTATCGCACGGTTCTGCTCCTAAAGCAGCAAGACTCCGATAAACAGGAGTCGTCATGAGCGCATTTGCCACGGGCCTCCTCATCGGTTTCATCGCTTCGATTCCCGCACTCGTGCTCTCTTGGTTCAAAGCCAAGCGCGGTATGGAGAATTTCATTCGCCTGTGGGGACTCGGCGTCGCGCTCCGCTTCATTCTGATTGGCGCCGGCCTGTTTTGGCAAATGCGCAAGTCGGAAGTGGCAAAAATCCCTCTCGTCCTCGGCATCGTTCTCGCTTTTTACATCAGTCTTGCTATCGAATACCTGATCGCCCGCTCAGCTAACAAATGAAACTTGCCCGCCTACTCATAATCTCCCTGCTCGTCGCACTGGCCGCCGTTGCCTTCGCACGCGAAGGCCACAAGGTACAGCACGGAGATGCCGTCGCGCAGAAAACCGTTGAGCACGCAGATGGAAAGCACGAAGAGGGTCTCGGCACCACCCTCGTGCACATTCTCGAACACCACCTTGTGGACAGTCAACACATGGAGCTGTTCGGGATGGATATTCATCTGCCGCATTTTGAAATCGCGGGCTATGAATTCGCGCTCACCAAGCACCGCGTGTGGTGGCTGATTGCGCTCATGCTGATGGGCCTGCTGGTCTGGAGCGCCGCGCGGCAGAAAACCGCCGTACCGACCGGCTTCCGCAATATGCTTGAAAGCATGATTCTGTTTGTCCGCAATGAAGTCGTCAGGCCCAACTTGCACGACAAGACCGACACCTTCATGCCGTACTTCATGACGCTCTTCACGGGCATCCTCTTCAGCAATCTGCTCGGTCTGTTGCCGTGGGGAAGTTCGGCTACCGGTAACGTCAACGTCACCGCTGGGCTCGCGCTCTGCACTCTGTCCCTGATGGTCGGCATGGGCGTCAAAGAAAACGGTCTCGGCGGATTCCTGCATCACTTCGCTCCTCCGGGCGTTCCCGGCTGGCTGATGCCGCTGATGATCATTATTGAGATTGTCAGCTTCCTGATTCGTCCGTTCGCGTTGACGATTCGTCTCTTTGCCAACATGTTGGCTGGCCACGCCGTCTTGGCCGTGCTTCTGGGACTCATCGTTAGCGTAGTCTTCGCGCCACCCGCGATTCTTGTCGCCGTAGGCGTCTTCATGCTCGAGATCATCGTCGCCCTGATTCAGTCGTACATCTTCATCATGTTGACCGCCACCTTCATGGGTCTAACGATGCACCCGTCGCACTGATTCCTTCTTTCAAATTTCTCATTTCGATTTTCTAATTTTCTCTAACATACTTCCAAACTCTCGGAGACATTCTCTCATGGAACTCGGAAACGGTCTCGCACTTCTTGGCGCCGGTTTGGGCGCTGGTCTGTTTGCTCTCGGCGCCGGTATCGGTATCGGCTCCATCGGTAAGGGCGCCATGGACGGTATCGCCCGTCAGCCCGAATCGGCTGGTAAAATTCAAGGTGCCGCCCTCGTTATGGCCGGCCTCGTCGAAGGTGCCGCCCTGTTTGCCTTCCTGATCTGTATCCTCATCTGGACCAAGTAAACGCGATCAAAATGTAGCGGCTGCCCTCGTGGCTGCCGCGCACATAACCGAAACCGAATGCCCTCGCGCTATCGGAAACCGGCAAAGCGTCCACGCTGGCCGGAATTGTAATTTGGTATTTGTAAATTGGATTTTTCCCCATGGGCCTGCAAAATATCCTCAACATCGAACCCGGTTCCATTCTCTGGACGATCATCACCTTCTTGATCGTCGTCTGGATCGTGGGCAAATTCGGCTGGAAACCCATCATCAAAGGCTTGAAGGACCGTGAAGAGTCTATCAAGAATGATCTGGATACCGCCAAGTCCGAACGCGAAAAAGCCGGTGCCATGCTCGCCGATTACAAGCAGGCTATGGCCAACGCCAAAAAGGAAGCTGCCGACATCATTCAGAAGGCGCAAGACCAGGCGTCAAAGCATCTTGCCGATGCCGAAGTTGCCGCCAAAGAACAGTCGCATAAGCTTGTCGAGAAGGCTCGCTTGGATATTGAACGCGAATCCGACATGGCCAAGGCTGATCTCTCGCGCCACGTAGCCGAACTTACCGCCAAGGCGACTTCGCGTCTCCTGGGCCGCGTGATTGACGACAAAGAGCACGAAAAGCTCATCGCCGAAGCTCTGAAGGAGGATCGTTGAAATCCTTCGACAGCGCGCTCGCGCTAAGATACGCACGCTCGCTGTTTCAGGCGTCGCTCAAAGTGAAATGCGCGACCGAAGTCGAGCATGACTTGCAAGCATTGGCGACTATCTATCGCGAGAACCGCGAACTGCCTGTTCTATTGGCCAGTCCAAGTATCGGCAATGCCAAGCGCCGCGCGATCTTGTTCGCAATCGGTGACAAGGTCGGCTTCTGCGAAATGACGCGCCGCTTTATTGACGTGTTGCTCGAAAAATCCCGCCTCGAAGTTCTGCCCGCGATTCCCGAGCGCTTTCATCGTCTCTATCGTGAACATGAGGGCGAGGTCGAAGTCACAGTGCAAACCGCTGTCCCAGTCAGCGATCCGATGAAACAGCAAATCGCCGACAGCATCGCTAAAAAGTCAGGTAAGAAACCTGTCGTCACTTATCAGGTCAACCCGGCTATCATCGGCGGTATTGTCATTCAATACCCCGATCACATTCTCGACGGTTCGCTCGCCCGCAAAGTTCAAGAACTTGGCAAGCGGATGTCCGCAGCAGTGTAAGTTCGATTCCCCATTTCCCATTTGAATTCCTCGCGGCGGCATCCGCTGCGGATGCCCCGCAACCTAAAAGTCTCCTAAGAGCCCATGTCCACGAAACTGAAGCCCGAAGAAATTACATCCATACTCAAAGAGCAGATCGCCGACTACCAGGCGCTGTCTGCCGTTGATGAAGTTGGCCGCGTCGTGTACGTCGGCGACGGTATCGCCCGCGTCTATGGCCTGGATAAGGTTATGTACGGCGAACTCGTCGAGTTCCCCGGCGACATTCAGGGCATGGCGCTCAACCTCGAAGAAGACAACGTAGGCTGCGTGCTGTTCGGCTCTGACGCCACAGTCAAGGAAGGCGACATCGTCAAGCGCACCGGCAAAGTCGTGCAGGTTCCCGTCGGCCCCGAACTCGTGGGCCGTGTGGTCAACCCGCTCGGTCAGCCGCTCGACGGCAAAGGCCCGATCAACGCCAAGATTTTTAATCCGGTGGAGCGCATCGCGACCGGTGTCGTGACGCGCCAGCCCGTGAAAGAGCCGCTGCAAACCGGTATCAAATCTGTGGACGCGATGATCCCCATCGGCCGCGGTCAGCGCGAGCTGATCATCGGTGACCGCCAGACCGGTAAGACCACGATTGCCCTCGATACGATTATCAATCAGAAGGGCACCGGAGTTATCTGCATCTACGTGGCCGTCGGTCAAAAGGGTTCGACAATTGCCAAGGTTATCAAGACGCTCGAAGACAATGGCGCAATGGATCACACCATCGTCGTCTCTTCGACCGCTGTGGACACCGCCCCCATGCAGTTCCTTGCGCCCTACGCCGGTGCAGCCATGGGTGAGTATTTCCGTGATAACGGCAAGCACGCCGTCTGTATCTACGACGACTTGACTAAGCACGCGTGGGCGTATCGCCAGATGTCGCTCCTGCTCCGCCGTCCGCCGGGCCGCGAAGCGTATCCGGGTGACGTCTTCTACTTGCACTCGCGCCTGCTCGAGCGCGCCGCCAAGCTCAACGACGCACTGGGCGGTGGTTCGCTGACTGCGCTTCCGATCATCGAAACACAGGCCGGTGACGTGTCTGCGTATATTCCGACCAACGTGATTTCGATTACCGACGGTCAGATCTTCCTTGAATCTGAACTCTTCTATTCAGGTATTCGCCCCGCCATCAACGTTGGCATCTCGGTCTCGCGCGTCGGTGGTAATGCGCAGATTAAGGCCATGCGTCAGGTCGCCGGCAAACTGCGTCTCGACCTCGCGCAGTACCGCGCACTCGCCGCTTTCGCGCAGTTCGCGTCCGACCTCGACAAAGCGACCAAAGCGCAGTTGACGCGTGGTGCCAAACTCGTCGAAGTCCTCAAGCAAGGCCAATACTCGCCGTGGCCTGTCGAAGAACAAGTTGTGATTCTCTGGACTGCCGGTCAAGGCTATCTCGATGAGCTTCCTAATTCCGACGTCGCGCGCTTCCAGGTCGAATTCATGAAGTACGTTCGATCGGTCGCTGCCCCGGTGCTCGAAGGTATTCGCACCAAAAAGGCCCTCGACGACGACCTGACCGCCAAAATGAAAACACTCATCACCGACTTCCAGGCCACTTACGTCAAGTCCGACGCGGCTTGATTCTGATTGCCCCTCGGTCTTCTGAGGGGACAATAGGGGGGTCAACGAAAATGCGCCGCCCACCAGATTGGCTGCTCGTCCTGGCCCTTGCGGCTGGAGTTTTTCTCTGGCAGCGCACGGTCTTTCCGCTCTGGCACATTGATCTTTTCCACATCCAGCTCGCGGCTCTCTCGTGGCACACCGATTCGCCCGAGAGAATGTACACGAATTACGACAGCTACGATCAATGGCAGGCCGAGTGGTACCGGCCCCAAGCCGACCGCCTTGGTGCATGGGGCGATGCCAATGCCTACTTCTATCCCCCGTATCTGGCTGGAGTTTTCGCGCCGCTTTCCGATGTGAATGTGTCCGTCTGGCGTAACAGCCTGTTCGTGATCAACATTCTACTGCTCTTTGTCTTTGCGTCGCAAATTCTCCGATTGAGTGAAGAACGCGTCACGACACGCGGTTTTCTGTGGGCCTTGGCTCTCGTGCTCTTGACGTACCCGATGGCACGCGCCACAAAGCTCGGTCAAATCGTCCCGCTGCTGGCTGCCTTGTTTTGGGAAGGTTTATTGAGATTGCGCACCTCGCGCATCGCTTCACCCATCTTGCTTGGCTCGGTTGCCGCACTCAAAGTGTTCCCCGCCGGGTGGTTGCTTTGGCCAGTGCTGAAACGCCGCTGGAGTTTGTTGCTGGGAATATGCGCTGTCATTGCAGCGGCGTTTTCGCTTTCATTAGCGCTGATGGGATGGGAAATTCACCGCAACTGGTTTGACGCCGTTCGTGAGTTTGGCAGCGTGGTCTATTCCTTCTTCGGTAATCAATCACCTGCTGGTTGGTACACCCGTGCCGTTCTTGGCCACGGCATGACCGGACCATATTTTGAGCCGACCGTTCACATCCGCGTCATTCGTCTGCTCTTTGCTTCGTGCTTTTTGGGTTCCACGGTCGTCTTGCTTATTCGAGCGCGCCGCCTTGAATTGCCCTTTGCACTCGAACAGGCACTCTTGCTAAGTGGCATTCTGCTCGCCCTGCCCGTCACCTGGGAACACTACTACCTCTTTGTCCTGCCGCCACTCGGCGTACTCATCTGCCACGAGTGGCAGCGCCAAAGGACATGGATGGCCCACTTGCTGGCCGCAGCCGCGTTCTTCTTCACCATGAAACTAACGCACTTCTACGGTGACGATCCCATCGGCAGAATCGCCAGTGGCAGCCAATGCCTCGGACTAATCCTGTTTTGGCTCTACTGCGCAACGCTCGTTTGGCGTTTCACAAGTGCGCGAAGCGCATCGGTCTAATTTTCTATTTTCACATTTCAATTTTCTAATTTTCCTCCGTGGCCGGTCTAAAAACAATCAAACGGCGCATCTCCAGCGTCAAGTCCACGCAGCAGGTCACCCGCGTCATGAAAATGGTCGCGGCTGCCAAGTTGCGACGTGCGCAAGAAGCCATGATGAATGCGCGCCCCTACTCGCTGACGTTGCGCGACGCGATTCGTGAGCTGTCATCGCATGTGGACCGCTCCTCGCATCCGCTGTTGGCCGTGCGCGAGATTGACCACGTCGGCATTATCGTCGTCACTGGCGACCGTGGCCTGGCCGGTAGCTTCAATGTCAACATCCTGAAGCGCGCGCAACAACTGATGCGCGAAAATGCGCAGCATCAGGTGCACCTCGTCACTGTCGGCAAGAAAGGGTCCGAGTTCTTTGCGCGCCGGGGAGCCGATGTCACGGGCCGCATGTCCGGTTTCTTCAACCAACTCGATTTCAATCACGCCGTCGAACTCGGAGACAGTGTCATCGCGCAGTATCTCAACAGCACGATGGATCGCGTCTATGTCGTCTATAACGAGTTCAAATCGGTCATTCAACAGCGTGTCGTCGTCGAACAAATTCTTCCCATTGAACCCGAAGATCACCACCACCACGCAGGCGGCCCGGAGATAATCTTCGAGCCGAGCGAAGTAGAGATCCTCAACGCAATACTGCCCAAATACGTCAACGTGCAGCTCTGGCGAATCCTATTGGAATCCTTTGCTTCCGAAATGGCCGCACGCATGACCGCCATGGAAAACGCGACCAAGAATGCTGGCGAATTGATTGACTCGCTCACACTCAATTATAACAAGGCGCGGCAGTCTGCTATCACCGGCGAAATCCTCGAAATCGTCGCCGGGGCTGAGAGCCTGAAATAACATAAGTTTCCACCCAGCCCGCTGGGGGGAAAAGGGGTAAATAGTTAAGCCCCAGATGATACTCCCGTTCTTTGACTGTGCGTCCAGCGCGCGCTACCTTACCGACTTGCTGATTGATGACACGAGGTTGTTCGCGAGTATTGCCGTGCACGGCCCCCATGCACAGGAACTCGCGCGACAACTTCGCACGCACATGCCGCGAGTCTCAATATTGCCCGGCGAAATGACCGCTGACGTAGTCATTTCATTCGACGCGCTTCACCTGCTGCCGCCCGCTGACCGCACAAACGAAGTGGCTCGCCTCGCGCAGCTTGCGCGCCGGGAATTAGTTATCGCCTGTCCGCTCGGAACAGAATTGCAGATTACGATCTACCGCAGTCTCGCAAAGCAGGCTCGCGAGTCGAACCTCGAAGCACCGGCGGATATCGCGCAGGCCATTCAATACGGATTGCCATCGCCCACCGATGCTGCAGGTTGGGCGCACGGGTTCAAGAGTCTCGATCTGTTTTACGCCGGAGATGTAGCGTTCTTCCAGGACAGCGCAACACGTTTCCTGGCGGAAGCGGCGCTTCCCCAATGGCGTAAAATGCTTAATCCGTTTCTTCATCGTTCTACTTTCGCCACGGAAGAGCCGCTCCCTCCCGAAACGGTTCCCATGCGGCGCCACAGACGCTTATTCATGATTTTAGAAAAGGGGTAACCGAAAGTGCCAGTACCTGTACGCCGCCGAGTGTCCATCTTCGTGGACGGCGCAAATATGTTCTACACGCAGAAAAAAGGCCTCGGTTGGTTCTTTGATCCCGCGAAACTGCTCAAGGTTCTTCGCGGCGACGACGAACTCACCGATGCCTATTGGTACATGGGCCTAAAGCAGCCGCCCGATCCGCGTGACGAAAATTTCGTGCGTTTCCTTTCCTATGCGGGTTACGTTGTCCGCACCAAAGGTCTCAAGACGATCTATGACAGCGAAACCGGCGAGACCACGCAGAAAGCGAATCTCGACGTTGAAATCGTGATGGATATGTTTAACACCATCGAAAATTTCGACAAAGCCATTCTGCTATCCGGTGACGGCGACTTCGAGCGTGCGCTCGAACTGTTGCGCTCACGCGGCCGCCAAATATGCGTCGTTTCAACACAAAACTGGATCGCCGCCGAATTGCGCCAGGCAATCGGGTCGCACTTCATTGACCTCCAAGACATGCGCGCACAAATCGAACGCACAGTGCCCGAGACGCATACGCATCGTGATCGCAGCGGCTTTTCCCAGCCCACGCCCGATCCGACGCACGGCCAATGAGCGATTCCGGACGCGACGCACTCGCCGCGGCCATTCTGACTTCCGTCGAACGCTGGCGTGACCAACTCGACCAGACCGAACAATACCTCGCCGATTGCGAGCAGCTGCTCTCTGAATATTCTCCCGAAGAATCCGCGCGCTTGATTGCACTCGGAAATGCAACTTCCGAAGTCCTGCTCCCAAGCCCTGAGTCCGCCGTGGAAATCACGTTGCGATTGGCAACTTCCGCGGTTGATGCCGCCCGCGCGTTGGCCTGCGTGCAAATTGCCCGAATCGGAATCTTCAACCCGCAAACGTGGACATCGCTGCTGAAGCAGCTCGCTGATGACGCATCCACGGGCGTGCGCGACATTCTGCCGCTGGTCTTTGATGCGCGGCCTGAACTTTCAGGCTGGTGCGAATTGCACGAAGCATACGTCTTCACGCTCATGGAAGAGTGGCGCGAAGATGCAAGCTACCGAGTGCGCCGCGTCGTCACCCGCGCACTCTGCGGCTTCGGCGGTCAATCGCCGCAGCATGCCGAGCGTGTCATCAAATTGCTATTGCCGCTCTATGAAGATTCCGCTGAGTTCGTCCGCCGCAACGTCGTTTCGGCGCTGCGCGAAATCGGCAAGAATCAGCCCGACGTCGTTCTGAGCTTCCTCGAGTCCCGCGCCGATCAAAATTCCGCGTACGACAAAGAACTGATTCCCCTGGCGCTCGAAGGTGCCTTCGCCCGCAAACACCCAGACTGGCGCAGCGAAATCCTCGCCAAGCTCTAAAGCACTCGCTGCAGGTGCCATATCGCGCAAGCGGCCTTTCTCGTTTCTGATTTCTAATTTCTAATTTGATCATACCCCCTCCCGATGAAAAACGGTACCATCAAGCAAATTATCGGCGTCGTGATTGACGTTGAATTCACCGAAGGCGATCTCCCGCCGCTGTACTCCGCTCTAAACGTGGACAAGGGCGGTCAACAGGTGACGCTCGAAGTGCAGCAGCATCTCGGTGACAACACCGTGCGCGCCGTGTCCATGGACCCGACCGAAGGACTGACCCGCGGCATGGCCGTTGTCAACACCGGTCAACCCATCGCGGTGCCCGTCGGCGCGCCCGTGCTGGGCCGCATTCTGAATGTCACCGGCGCACCCGTGGACGAACTCGGGCCTGTGGTTTCTCAAAAGAAACTGCCGATTCACCGCGCTGCTCCAAAAATGACGGAACTGAACACGCGCGCCGAGATGCTCGAAACCGGCATCAAGGTTATTGACTTGATTCAGCCATTCGCAAAGGGCGGCAAAATCGGTCTGTTCGGCGGCGCGGGTGTGGGTAAAACCGTTATCGTGCAGGAACTCATCAACAACATCGCCAAGGAACACTCCGGTCTGTCCGTGTTCGCTGGTGTCGGTGAGCGTACCCGCGAAGGTAACGACCTTCTGCGCGAATTCGTCGAGTCCGGTGTCGTCTCCTACGGCAAGAATTTCGATGCGCACACGTTCGACACCACGAAAGTGGACAAAGGTGCGCTGAAGGACTCTAAGGTTGCTATGGTCTTCGGACAGATGAACGAGCCGCCCGGTTCGCGTTCGCGCGTCGCCTTGACCGGTCTGACGATGGCTGAGTACTTCCGCGATGAAGAAGGCCGCGACGTGCTGCTCTTCATTGACAACATCTTCCGTTTCACGCAGGCCGGTTCCGAAGTGTCCGCGCTTCTGGGCCGCATGCCGTCTGCCGTGGGTTACCAGCCCACGCTCGCGACCGAGATGGGCGCTCTCCAAGAGCGCATCACCTCGACCAACAAGGGTTCGATTACGTCCGTGCAAGCCGTGTACGTCCCCGCCGACGACTTGACCGACCCGGCACCCGCCACGACCTTCTTGCATCTCGATGCGACCACCGTGCTCTCGCGCCAAATCGCTGAGTTGGGCATCTATCCCGCCGTGGACCCGCTCGACTCGACCTCGCGTATTCTCGATCCGTTCGTCGTCGGTCAAGAGCACTACGACGTCGCCCGCGGTGTGCAGTCCACCTTGCAGCGCTACAAAGATCTGCAGGACATCATCGCGATTCTCGGTATGGACGAACTCTCCGACGATGACAAGCGCGTCGTCGAGCGCGCCCGCAAAATTCAGCGCTTCCTGTCGCAGCCGTTCCACGTCGCCGAAGCCTTCACGGGCCGCGCCGGTACCTATGTCAAGGTCGCGGACACCATCAAGGGCTTCAAGGGCATCCTGAACGGCGATTACGATCATATCGGCGAGCAAAGCTTCTACATGTGCGGCGGCATTGAAGACGTGCTCCGCAACCATGAAGCCGCACAGAAGTAAGTCATGGCCACGACCTTTCACGTTGAACTGATCACTCCCGAAAAGCACCTGCTGTCCGCCGAAGCGGTGCACGTCCGCGCACCCGGTTCCGGTGGCGACTTCGGCGTGCTCGCCAATCATGCGCCTATGGTCGCAGGGCTCGGCGCGGGCCGCCTGCAAATTGATTTCGCTTCAAGCAAAGAAGAATTTGCCATCAGCGGCGGCTACTTCACGGTCGAAAATAACAAGGCTATCATCCTCTGCGAGACCTGCGTGCGCCGCGACGAAATCAATCTCGAGCAAGCACGCCAGCAAAAAACCGAAGCGCACAAACGCATTGAAGCCGCGGCCACTCCCGCCGAACGCGAAGAAGCCCGCGCCGCCTTCAACCGCGCCAACGCCTTAGTCGCAGTAGCCGAACACAAAAACGGCTAACGAACCCGCAATGCTTCGAAATGCAAACGGCCCGCGTCAGCGGGCCGTTTGTTGTCTCAATCCCTCCGGCACGTCTCTTGCCCTGCTGTCACCGGATAACTCAGGAGATTCCGGCCGTGATTCACCGCCATTCGATGTTTATCGCAATCCTTTGCGCAACTTGCGCATTCGTGCGCGTGTCAGCCGCTGCTGATTTGCAACCGCTCTTGCAATCTGCACGCATATTGCTCGACCAGCCCACGCCGGATGTTGACCAACTTCACGCGCTCGACGAACAACTGCGTGACGCGGTGCTGTCCGGACAAGCCGAGCGTTTACAGGATTCCACCTGTCACACCATCGCGCTCATCGCACGGGCTGTTTCTGCCGACCCCCAGAGTCACGAATGGGCACTTGAACTCTGCACCGACGACCCCACCGCGCCGTGGGTCACCTACGCGCTGCCGTTCATATGGCCGCAATCCGATGATCCCATCGCCAAGCTGAATGCCGCTGACCGCGTGCTCAACCTGTGCGGTTTATTCCCGCACGAGACGTGGTCGCATCAGCTCAAGTCCGCGCTGTTCATGGCCTACGCGTCCGAGCAGATGTGGGAGCCCGCATCATTCCTCGGCAGCGAACTTCTGCGCGACCGCTACGCCTTTCCTCCTGCCGAACAGCTCGCGCTCGCCAATTGTTTTTTGCGCAGCGCACGCCTCGAGCAAGCGCGCGAATTACTCTACGCTCTGAGTGCGCAGTCCGCTCCCAACTCTCCGCAAGCCGTCCGCGGCGCAGTCGAACTCGGATTGATTGAGCAGGTATTGCGACACGATATTCAGTCCAAACAGCAGTTCGAAACCGCCTGGCAAGTCTGGAGCAAGAACAAGAAGAAACCCGGCTTCAGCGATCCACTCGTCCAGAAGGCCGCCGCGCGTGCGCGTTGGGAACTCCTGCAATTCGATTTCGCCGCGCTTGAGAAGACGCTAAATGTCTCACTCGAGTGGCAGGCCCGCGAAGCCGTCAAGTGGTGCGACAATCTTGAACAAGACGCCGCGAGCCTTCTGTTGCTTGCGCCCGACTACGAAACCGCCGTCACGCTCTACAGCGGCCGCTTGCAGCGACTGGAAGGCGACGCGCTGATTCGTCTCGGCATGTACTCGTCGCGTCCCGACGACCAAGCGCAGCGACCGCGCCACCTAAGCAACGCGCTCGACGCCTACAACCAAGCCGCCGACCTGTTCGTGCTCGCCGTGCAGCGCGAAGTCAAACCGTTGCCCGAGCCGTTGCCCAATCACTGGTCCACGGTCGAGCACGACTTCGCCAGCGAAGCGCGGCAATCCACCTACGATCTCTACAAACACGTCGCCGGACAACTCGAGCGTTGGTCGGAATCGCAATGGCACGATACACCCATGCGCAGCCTCGGCGAATTTGGTTACTCGCAGCGCTTCGACGCGATTGTGCAGGATGCCTTCCCGGTGCTCGAACAGGCGGTGCAATACCGCTTGCTCGCGTGGCGCTATGCGCACGCCAACAAGCACTTGAACAACTCCGACTTGACGGCCGCATCGCTCTATCAGGATTTGCACAAACCGCTCGAAGAGCTGCGCCGACTGTGCGGCAGTCAATGGCAAACGGTCGCCGCCAACGCCACGCAAATCGCGCGTACACTGACGGCCACGGGCAATCCTGATGCCGCCTCATCCATGTCCGAGAATCTCACCGCACAAGTCGCCGAAGCGAAAAAACTCGCCACTGAAGCCGCGGTCGCCTTGGATGATCTTTACACGCCGCTATTCACCGCCGTACCCGAGCGTTCTGAATTCGCCGTGCTTGCTGAACACAAACTCGCCCTCGACCGTGAGTACGCGCGCTTGAACCGCACACTGCACGAAACGCTCGATCTCTCGACACATTCACTCGACCGCCGCGATCCGCAAGCCGCATCACTGCGTTCACAACTCTACAAAATCAGCAGCCGCGCCGCCGACGAAGAACTCAACGTGCTCGAATCCGGTTACGCCTGGGCACAATCCTTAGGCTTTATCGCGCAAGGCGGCAACGACCTATACGCCCGCCTATCCGAACGCGACCCCGGCAAATACCCCTTACGAGGCGGCGTCTGGCAAGCCGGCCGCTAACCAGCGTGAACGCTGGACCCATTGCCGCTATCGCGTAATGCTCGGCATGTGTAGGGGCGGATGGCATCCGCCCGCGTGATGCACCCCACAAACAAAATGCCCCGGACCAAATCGGTTCAGGGTTTTGTGCTCGTCAGTGCTTGCTCGCGGCGGCATGCGCTGCGCATGCCCCGCATCGTGAGCGCTATCACACGATCCCTGTCTCAAAACAAATCGTTATCGGACCAGATTGTTCGCCCTTGTACCAGTCGCGGGCGCTCGACCACGGATAGAATTGCGGCTCTGCGACGAGGCCTTTACGCACCGGATTCCAGTGAACGTAACGCAACTTTGTCTGCAGGGCGCGCGTGCCGGGAAGCGACATGCAATCAAATCGGCGGCGCCAGAATTTCTGTTCACAGGGATAGTCGGCGGGTTTACAATATCGGGCGGACTGACTCTTGATACGCTCCATGAAATTAGAGACTGCTAGGCCGTCCTGCTGCTGATTCAAGATGAGATGGATGTGATCCGGCATCAAGCAATAACCGATGCAAAGCAGGTTGTAGTATGCCCGGTATTCCTCGATGATCTCGGAGAGACGAATGCAAACCTCCGGCGTGATAAGCCAATTCCCCCGCTCAACAATGGTCGTGGTCACAAAATACGTCGTATGCGCGACATTGTAACGGCTATGACGGCGAAGCACGGGTTCAGTGCAGTTATCCTATGCGCCCAGAGTTAGGGGTACCCGCAGCGGGTGCCGCCGCGGGAATACGATAGTTCTAAGCATTGTGGTTTCTCCTCAATTAATTACCACGATTCGGCGCCGTTCAATAGCGTGCGGAGCATCAATCTCAAGAAAGTACATTCCTGTCGAGAAATCTGTTCCGATAATTGGTATGGTCACTTCGCCGGTTTGTCCGGCGCAATTAATTGTGCAAATGCGTTGTCCAAGAATATTGAAGACTTTGATTTCAACAACTTGTGAGTTGCGGAAAGCAACTTGGAGATCACTCCCACTGCTGACCGGGTTTGGATAAATTTGTATTTTGCTCGCAACATTGTCACTCGCTGATCCCGCACTTTGCCGTTGGATCTCATGAATTCCAATGTCCGGCGCGCTTCCGTAGTAGAACTCGCCGATATCAACTCCGGCGTCAATACACGGTGAACCCGGAAGAGGAACAAATTGCTCATTTAGCATGGGAAGCGACAAGACGTTGTAGTAGATATCAATGCTGTCACCGTTGAGATTGAACCCGTTGAACTCAGCTAATGTTGGCCAGACTTGTTCGCCTGACGAATTCTGCGCAGCTACGCTGAAGTTCGATACACAATTGTAACCAAAATGGACAGTGGAACTGTCCACGAATTGACCTAAGAGAAGCAGAGATTCTCCTGCGGAGTCAAAGACGCAATTCACAACCTCTGCCCGATTGACGTTCTGCGCAGAGCCAGTGCCGAACGCGACAGCACGACCAGAGGTATTTTGAAAAATGCAGTGGTGAATGTTCGTATTTACGGTGTCTCGTTCATATACATTTGAAACAACGCAAGCGAACGCCATCCCGCCGGAAAATAGACAGCGCTCCAATTCACTTTCGACATCGCTTAGCGAAATTGCGAAATCCGGAATTGCATCAAACACGCTGTTTCGGACAATCGCACTTCCTAATGTCATGCTGAACTGCGCGAAGTCCTGGCCGCCAACAAAGCGAGAGGAGTCAATTAGCACTTGGGCATTCGAGATCACGATTTGTATACCGTTTAGCAATTCACAAGATATAATGCGAATGCTATCAGCGGGGTGGCGAATGTACAACATTGGGTATGTCAAAGAGTCACCAATCATAGTGCAATTCTGGAACTCAATCCCACCAGAGAATTGGGCATCCAGCCCTTGAGTTGCGTCTTTGATAATTCCGAACTCAGCACTTAAAGTACTTGATTCTCCGACTAAGGCGATCCCTTGCCAACTTTCTGGGCCAATTCCTTGGAGTGTCACGGAATCGTCCTGCTGGCCATGAATAATTAACGCGCCTTCGACCCTGAGCCAAGGCGTGCATGCGTCTGATCCAAACATTATTGAAACGCCGGACTCTACTTGCAAGGTGTCATCTGCCGGCACCAGAATATCGCTGGGAGCGAAGTAAGGGGAGTATGCCTGCGTGAGAATCCCTCGTGATGTCTGGGGCAGAACGGAATACGGATAAACCTGCACGACAACAGTCTCGGAGTCTGTTTGCGATACATTGTCCGTCGCAATTAGGTTCACGGTGAACGACTCGGCACCAAAAGGCACGTGTGTCTCAGATATCCAATCGGGAAGTTGGCCCAGAACTTCGACGCTTACATCACCTTCATCGGAAGCTGTCCAACTCAGGTTCAATGAATCACCCCATCTTAGGAATAGCGTGTCGGGAGTCGTAATAATGGGCCGATGGTCATACAAGTGATCCCACCAAGATGCCCCGATATCCGAGACAGTCCCGTCAGGATCGAGGATAGATGGATCACCGGAGTCGATGGCTGGCGATTGGAAAGTCAAGGAGTAACCGCTGTCATGTGGATCAAATTGCGGATTTCCCGCAATGTTGCCTGGTCCGATCGCCCAACCGCGCCAAGGGTCCGTCATCCCGTAAACCAGGTTGTATGCAGGTGTTGCGCTTATGGTCCCAAAATGTCTGCCTAGAACGTATTGATTTGTAAACCTCGATTCAAATATGTTATTAGAAAGGGCAACAAAGCCAGCTCGCCCCAGTTCAACAATTGGTTCAGAGTTAGGCGACCAGCACCTGTTGCCCAGAAACGTATTTTTCTCTATAATGCAAGTGTCAACTGCGTTTTCAACCTTCACAAGACGCAATATGTTGTTTTTCACGACACCGGATGCGTCGAATAGTCTCAATATGTTACAATACGAGTTAATAAGTGATACGCTGTCTGAGTACCATATTGTTGCGAATTCGGTGATAGTACTGTTGGCCACATTAAATCGTGTTGCGGACCCAAATCCTCCGTCCAGCAAAAGTGTTCTGCAGGACGAACTAGAGATTTCAACCAATGCTCCTTGTCCCGACGGCCGAAAAGAAATCTCGCCCAAAGAAAGTGAATCGCGTCCAACGTACTCAAGTGAATCAACGATTCCGGAGGCAAAGGTCGTCAAGAACTCCTTGGTATAACGGCAAAAGCCCACATCGCAATAAGCATTGTAAATGTCTGCTGAAGAGAAAATCGAGCGGCGTGCCGTGAATGCCATGCCGACGAAGTCGATTGCGCATCCACCGGAGCCAAGGGAATCAGGCGGGCCAAAAGCGGAATGTTCCACTGTCAGGCTATCAGCGCGTAGCTCCAGCCAGCCAGGACCTTCAACCTTTGTATATGCGAATAGAACCGCCTCGGTCAAGTCTCCTACACTTGCTAATGTACTTGACTCTGTTCCAAGACGCAGGAGAACCGAGTCTGCCTCAGATCCGATAAACGAGCATCTTCCGGTAAGTGTCAAACGCGAACCCATATTGTCAAGAACCACCTCGGATCCACTCAACACCGACAGGCCTTGTTCTGGATCCACCCAACACAACCCTTGTACCATATATGGGCTTCCAGAAATATCCCAGATCCCACCGACTTGTCCACTCACCCATGTCGTGTCGGCCCACGCTCCCTCGCTTCCCCCCCACAACAAAAACGCGAACCCCACCCGCTTCAGAAGACTGAATACAGATAGAATTCGCGTTGACATTTTCGTGGCCTCCAGGCTAAGTTGCTCAAATTGAGTGCCAGACGTTTGAAGGTAGCGAACGGCCTTAAAGAAGTCAAATAGCAAGTCTATTTGAAGGTGGTTTCGCAAACCGATTCCCCAAGTTGATTTTCCCCCAAAATTCCCCCATATTACCTCCGAACGCATGACCTGCGCCGCCCCTGGGCGGCGCTGTTATTTCCATAACACGCCTTAACTTATGACCTCCCGTACCCATACCTGCGGAGCACTCCGCAAATCCGACGACGGCAAGAAAATCGTCCTGCAAGGCTGGGTCGCCCGCGCCCGCGACCTCGGCGGACTCGTCTTCATTGATCTGCGCGACCGCTACGGCAAAACCCAAGTCGTCGTCGAACCGGAACAGGCCGCCGTCATCGCCACCGCGCATGAACTCAAAAACGAGTGGGTCATCGAAGTTCACGGCACCGTCCGCACGCGCCCCGAAGGCATGCGCAACAGCGATCTGCCCACCGGCGAAATCGAAGTCGTCGCCACGGGCATCGAAGTCCTGAACCGCTGCCCCGAACTGCCGTTCCAAATCGAATCACAGGACAAAGCGTCCGACGAAATTCGCCTAAAATACCGTTACCTCGATTTGCGCCGCAACGAGCTGCAAGAAGTGCTCATCCTGCGTCACAAAGTCGCCAACATCGCGCGCAATCACTTCAGCGAACAGGGCTACATCGAAGTCGAAACGCCCATCTTAGTCAAGAGCACACCCGAAGGCGCGCGCGACTACGTTGTCCCATCGCGCGTCTTCCCGCACCAGTTCTACGCGCTCCCGCAGTCGCCGCAAATTTACAAACAGATTTTGATGGTCGCAGGTTTCGACAAATATTTCCAAATCTGCAAATGCTTCCGCGACGAAGACCTGCGCAGCGACCGCCAGCCCGAGTTCACCCAAATAGACGTCGAGATTTCCTTCGCCACCCGCGACATCGTCTTCAACGTCGTCGAAGAACTCTGGGTCAAAATCCTCCGCGACGTTTGGGGTGTGGACCTGCCGATTCCGCTGCCGCGCTTGGCCTACAACGACTGCCTCGAACACTACGGTTCCGATAAGCCCGACTTGCGCTACGATCTCAAATTCGAGAACCTTACCGACATCGTCAAGTCCACCGAGTTCCGCGTCATTCGCGGCGCACTCGATGACGGCGGTGTCGTCTATGGTTTGCGCGTGCCCGGCCAAGGCGAAATTTCGCGCAAGCAAATCGGCGAAGTAGAAGAACTCGCCAAAGCCAGCGGCCTCGGCGGCATTCTGCCTGTAAAAATCGGCGCCGAAGGTTTCAGCGGTGTCCTCGCCGGTAAAGTCGAAGATGCAACACTCAAAGATATCGCCGCCAAACTCAAAGGTCAGGCGGGCGATTTGCTGTTACTCGGAGTGGGGAAGAAGAGCCAACTCTTGAAAGGCCTCGGCGTTCTCCGCATCAAACTCGCCGAGTATTTCAAGCTTTTCGATCCCGCCGACCATCGCAAAGTCTCGATGTTCTGGGTGGTGGATTTCCCGCTCTTCGAAAAAGACGAAGAGACCGGCGAAGTCTCCCCCGCGCACCATCCCTTCACTGGATTTCATCCCGACGATGCGCACAAGCTCGACACCGAGCCGTGGAACGTCCGCAGTACGTCTTACGATTTGGTGATGAACGGCAACGAGTTACTCTCTGGTTCGATTCGTATTCACGACCCCGAAATCCAAGCCAAAATCTTCCAAATGCTCGGCATCTCGGACGAAGAAGCCAAGATGCGCTTCGGCTTCCTCGTGGACGCCCTGAAGTACGGCGCGCCGCCCATGGGAGGCTTTGCCCTTGGTTTCGACCGCATGATCATGGTCCTGACGAACCGCCCCATCCGGGACGTCATTGCCTTCCCCAAGACTACTCTTGCCCAATCCCTGATGGACGGCAGCCCCTCGCCGGTTGACCCTAAACTCTTGTCAGACCTGAAGATCGGCTTAACTGGTACCCCGGGCCGCACCTAACCTTGAGGCCGCACAGAAGTTGCCGTTTGCCCACGCAACTCATCAATTTACAGTAAGCTAACAGTCGAAACTCGCGCTGGAGAAAATAATTTCCAGCGCGAGTTTCATTGACAAGAGGCCTGTTTTTTGTTACCTTTAGTCAGGTGGTCCGTTGTATGAAGGGAAATTTCGGGAATCTTTCGCCCGCACTGAGTGGATAAGCCCAAACAATCACTGGATGGTGTCGAAGTTGAGTACCTCCGTGGGCGCAAGCGCTCTACGTGAGGTATTTTTTGTGCGATGAACTATAGGAGATGAACTCTGAGCCACCGACCCTTGGCTGCTGAATCACAGTCGCCGCAAGACTTCATCGAAATCGTCGAACTCCCCGTCGAAGAAGGCGTCCTGCGCCCGCTTCTGGGACCTAACGACGACAACCTGCGTTATTTGCAGCGCCACATCGCTTCCAAAGTCACCGCGCGCCGTGAGAAGATTCTCATCCGCGGCACACAGAATGACAATCTGGAAGCTGTCGAAATCATCATGGAACTGGTCGGCATCACGCGCAAGAACGGACAGCTTGTGCGCGCCGACATTGACCGCGCGCTGAATATCACCGTGAATGCCCCTGCGCGCGAAATGCACGCCGACACCGAAGCGCCCTTCGCCGCCATGTTCCGCACGGGCGACCGCGCCTACAAGCCGCGCACCAGCGGACAAAACGAATACTGGGAAGCAATCCAGCGCAACGATATTACGTTTTCGTTCGGCCCTGCGGGAACAGGCAAGACGTTCATCGCTGTTGTCTGCGCCGTCCAGATGTTCCAAGCCGGAAAGTTCGATCGCATCGTGCTCGTGCGTCCTGTCGTCGAAGCTGGCGAGAGCTTGGGCTTCTTGCCCGGTGACGTCCGCGAAAAAGTAGATCCATATTTCCGTCCGCTCTACGATGCCTTGATGAAAATGATTCCCGGCGACCGTCTGCGCAAACTGCTCGACCGCCAAATCATCGAAATCGCCCCGCTCGCCTATATGCGCGGTCGCACGCTCGACAATGCGTTTCTCATTATGGACGAAGCGCAAAACACGACCGCCGGACAGATGAAAATGTTCCTCACGCGCTTGGGTGAGAACTCCAAGGCCGTCATCACTGGCGACCTTACGCAAATAGACCTGCCGCGCCGCAGTGACAGCGGCCTGCTGGGAATCGAACACATTCTCGAAAATATTCCCGGCATCGAATTTGTCAAACTGAAAAACTCCGACGTCGTGCGCCATCCGCTCGTGGCCAAAATCGTCGGAGCCTATGATCGTTTCTTGAAAACGTCACCCGATGCGAGCGGCGTCCAAACCACAGACAAAGGCGAAGCACTCGGCAGGTTGCCGGAACACCCGCGCACGCCGCCCTCTTCCTCAAATGACTGATCAACCTCCCCCGCGCAGGCGCGCGCGAGGCTCTCTCGAATTCTATTCAGAGATTCCCCGTGCGCGCGTGCGCAAACAGTACGCGCTGGCCTGTGCCCGCATTGCCATGCGCCGTATCCAACGTCCCGTCGGTGAAATCCGCTTCGTCCTCGTGAATGACCGCAAGATGGCCAAACTCCATCGCGACTTCATGAACACTCCCGGCACGACCGACGTCATCACTTTCAACCTCACCGATCCCGGCGCGCGGCTCGATGGCGAGATTTACATCTGCCTCGATCAAGCCCGCCGTCAAGCCCGCGACTACGGCGTGCCACTCTATCAAGAGATCGCCCGACTCGCCGCGCACGGCGTGCTGCATCTGGCCGGACTCGATGACATGACGCCGCGCCAGCGCGATGCCATGCGCAAACTCGAAGATCAGGCGTTACGTCTGGGAGGACGCGCATGATAGACGCTTATCTGCTTTGGAGCATCGTCGCATTCTTTGCTCTGCAATTGCTCGCCGCGTTCTTTTCACTCGCTGAGACGGCGCTGCTATCTTTGACACGCTCGCAAATCACCGAAATCAAAGAGCAATCCGAAGAGAGCATCAATGCCGCGCGCCTGAATAAGTTGCTCGGCGATCCGCGCCGCTTCCTGATCTTTATTCTCGCTGGCAACACCGTTGTCAACGTGCTCGCGGCCACCGTCGCCGCTCTTGCTACCTCGCATGTCCTGCAAGGCAACAGCGAACTCGAGTGGCTCGTCTATGCCGTTCAAGGTGTCGTCGTTGCAGCTATCTTGCTGGTGATGGGCGAGATACTGCCCAAGTTCACCGCGGTACGCAATCCGTACAAATGGTCACTGCGCATCGCGACGCCGCTCACCTTCTTCAACGTCGTCCTCTGGCCCGTCACCGCGCTCATGGCGCCCGTCGCTGATTCCGTCGCGCGTCTGCTCGGTGTCGAGAAAAAGAAGCTCTGGATCTCTGAAGAAGAAATCAAAACACTTCTGGAAGTCGGCGAAGAGCGCGGCACACTCGAGAAAGCTGAGCGCGACATGATTCACTCGATTTTCGAATTGGGTGAAATCACCGTCCGCGAAATCATGGTTCCGCGCACCGACATGATTGCCATTGATGTCAATAGCCCCTTAACCAAGGTGCTGGAAATCGCGCGCGAAAAGGGCCACTCACGCCTGCCTGTCTTCGAAGAGCGCATTGACAACATTATTGGCATCCTGCACGTCAAAGACCTGATGCAGTTCTATCCCTTCGACGGCGCCGTTAATCTGCGCAAGATCATTCGCCCCGCGCAGTTTGTCCCCGAAGCCAAGACCATTGACGAACTGCTCAAGCAGTTTCAAGACCAACGAATTCATATGTCCATCGCCGTGGATGAATACGGCGGCACAGCCGGTCTTGTAACACTCGAAGACGTTATTGAAGAGATCGTCGGCGAAATACAGGACGAACACGACGCCGAACGTGCCCTGTGGATGCGCGTGGATGAGCAAACCGTCGTGATTGACGCCAAAGTGGATGTTGAAACCGTCAACGAAGTGTTGGGCGAGGATGTCGTGCCGATTGACGATGACTTTGACACACTCGGCGGATTCATTCTCTCTGAACTGGGCGATTTCCCACAAGCGCAAACGCGCGTAGAATTTCACAACTACGAATTTGTCGTCGAAGAAGTGCGGCATCACCGCTTAGGCAAGATCCGCGTTATTCGCCGCGAAGCGATAGAAACTAAGCATGACGATTAAAGAGCGCATCGGCTGGAAACTTCTCGACTGGCGCAAACACGATCCGCCCGCTGGCCGCATTGCGCTGCCCCATGCGGCGCGTGGCGCGCGCACGGCCTGCATCGTGCTGCCCGCCAACTTCGACGACTTCGATGTCGTGAGAACAATTCTGCCGGAATTGCTGATTCGCTTGATTGATGCGCAAGTCACCATCTGGGTGCGCGAGAACTTCCGCAGTTGGTTGATCATCAACGAATCCTGCACCGTCGTCAACTATGATCCCGCCGATGCCACGCGCTTCGGCCTGCCCGATTCCGGCACACTGCGCCATGCGCGTGCGCAGGAGTATGATCTGCTCCTCGATCTCTCGCTCGCACCCGACCTCTATGTCGCCGCGCTCGTCAAAGAAGCCCGCGCCACCACCAAAGTCGCGCTCGCGCATCCCCACACTCTCGACCTCTATAACCTCCTCGTAGAAAGCACCTCCGAAGACCGGGGCCGCCGAGTACTTGCACTGCTCGACTACTTATAGGAAAAAATGCTAGGGGCGGGCCTCCGACCCGCCCGCACGCTTTCAAGCGCGCGCCGAGCCGGGTTAAGGCTGCCGCAACCCGGCCGGAATCTGAAGATCATATGCACGAAAAACTAAAACCATCACCGCTCTCCGATCAAGCCGCTGCGGAATTCGCGCGGCTTGTGCGTATTATGGCTGCGCTGCGCGCGCCCGACGGTTGCCCGTGGGATCGCGAGCAGACGCACGAATCGTTGCGCCCGTATCTCATCGAAGAAACCTATGAGGTGCTCGATTCTATTGATCGCAAAGCCTACGGGGAGCTCAAGAAAGAACTTGGCGATCTGCTCCTGCACATCGTCTTTCACGCACAGCTCGCCGACGAGGAGCAGCTCTTCAATATCGCGGACGTGCTCCACGAAATCGGCGAAAAACTTATCCGCCGCCATCCGCATGTCTTCGGTAATGCGGTCGTCAATTCCACCGACGATGTCAACAAGCAGTGGGAGCAGATCAAGCTCAACGAATCGCACAAACCGAGTTTGCTGTCCGGTGTCCCCAAGCACCAACCCGCTCTGAACCGCGCCTACCGCGTGCAGGAGAAAGCCGCCGCCGTCGGTTTCGACTGGCTCTCCGATGAACCCGTTTGGCAGAAGCTCTCCGAAGAGATTGACGAACTCAAGCATGAGCTTAAACAAGGCGACCGCGCCAAAGCCGAAGCCGAATTTGGTGACCTGCTGTTCACGATGGTCAATCTGGGCCGCAAACTGAACATTCACCCCGAAGAAGCGCTGCGCGGTACGATTCAGAAATTCACCGACCGCTTTGAACAAATCGAACAACGCCTCACCGACGAAGGAATTCCCGTTCACGAAGCCGGGCTGGAAAAGATGGACAATCTCTGGAATCAGGTGAAGACCGAGGAGCACGCGCGCGCATGAGTCAGGCACGCAAAAAAAGCGGAAGGTCGCTCGGTTTTGACCGGCTGAAAATCGAAGACGCCTCGCAAGGTGGGGCGGAGGACGCGCTCGGCCCGAAGCCCGAACGAGTCCTCCTAATTGGAATCTGCAAACCCGGCGAAAGCGTTACCGCCGCGCAAGAGCATCTCGATGAACTGGCAATGCTCGCCGAAACGGCCGGAGCAGAAATCGTCGAACGCGAGTTAGTCAAGCTGCGCGCCATTGATCCTGCTCTCTATATGGGAAAGGGCAAAGCCGCCGAACTCGCCGCGCTGATTGCGGAATTGAATATCGAGTTAGCCATTCTTGATGAAGACCCCGCGCCTGCGCAAACGCGCAACCTCGAACGCGAACTTAAGTGCCGCCTCCTCGACCGTTCCGGTTTGATTCTCGACATTTTCGCCAAACGTGCCCAAACGCGCGAAGCTCGCACGCAAGTCGAGTTGGCGCAGCTGCAATATATGTTACCGCGTCTCACCGGGGCTTGGACGCACCTCGAGCGCCAGCGCGGTGGTATCGGCATGCGCGGCCCTGGTGAAACGCAGATCGAAACCGACCGCCGGATAATTCGCACCCGCATCCGCAAGCTCGAAGAAGATCTCTCTCTTATAGAGAAGCAGCACAAAACCCAACGTGCCAAACGGCAGGAGGTCTTCCGTTTCTCCCTCGCGGGCTACACCAACGTCGGCAAATCCACGTTGATGAATGTTCTGACTTCAGCCGGCGTTTACGAAGAGAACCTCTTGTTCGCCACGCTGGACTCCACGACGCGGGCGCTTCCGCTTGGTCAAGGCATCAAGGCCGTCCTTTCTGACACCGTGGGCTTCATCCGCAAACTCCCGCCGGGCCTCGTCGCCAGCTTCCGCTCAACACTCGCCGAAATCGCCGAAGCCGACTGCATCATTCACGTGGTTGATGTCGCTTCTGTCACCTTCCGTGAACAAATGGAAACGGTCGAAAAGATTCTGAACGAGATGGGACTTTCTGACATTCCCGTCATTGAGGTCTTCAACAAGGTGGACGCACTCGATGACCCCTCCGTCATGCGCTGGGTCAAAGAAGAGTGCCCCAACGGAGTGTTGATAAGTGCCCGCAATGGTTCGGGTCTGGACTCCCTGCGCGAGCGGATGCGTGAAATCATGGAGCGCGGCAAGATCGTGCTCGACCTCAACTTAGACCCCGCAGACGGCAAGCTCTGGCAGGAACTCTACCGCGTCGGCGAAGTCCAAGCCACGGAAGCCGTCGGCGACCGCGTTCATGTTCGCGTCCAGATTGACCGGGTGGATGCAGGTCGGCTCGGCCTAATCGAATCCGCCAAGTCCGACCCCTGGCGCCGCGGTGGTCCGTCATGCTGACCAAGTCGCCTTTGCGGTACGCCAAATAGCGAACTTCACGCGCCAGCGGCATTGCGTCCAGCGTCCACGCTGGAAAAGAGGACTTCTGCTCCTCTTTTTTTGTTAACTTACGCTCCCCGATTTCCCCGATTCGGCTCCTTTGCCGCGTTTTCTGTGCCCGTTAACTTGCCTAAATACCTTCATAAATTAAACTTTCGAGACCGCACATTTCCTCATTAGGCGTTGGAAAGCCAAAGGGTTAGCAGAGTAGGGGGGCGGGAACAGGTCTTGACAAACCTTAGTTTTCTTGGTATATTTGCCACACTTTATTGAACAAGAAGTTTAATAAACTTGGAAGGCAGACACGTGGAAATCGGAGCGAAGATAAAGAACCTCCGACTGGCCCGCGATCTGACCCAAGAAGAACTGGCTGAACGCGCCGATTTGACCAAGGGATTTATCTCCCAGCTCGAACGCGATCAAACCAGTATTTCCGTGGACAGCCTTATGGCTATCCTAAAAGTCCTCGATGTAAAGGTCGCGGACTTCTTCAAAGAGACACAGACCGATGAGGTCGTGTTCGGCAAGTCCGACCGCGTCTCCCTGGCCGAAACCGGCGCCGAAAAATTCGAGCTGCTGATTCCCGGCGGTGCGGATCGTGAAATGGAAGCCGCACTGGTCACTCTTGAAGAAGGACAACAAACGTATCCAATCAAGCCGTATCAGGGGGAAGCATTCGGCTTCGTACTGGCAGGAACGATACAACTAACCTTTGGCAACGAGACCTTCTCGGCTCAGGCCGGATCCAGTTTCTACTTCTCGGGAGAGCGCGAACACTTCATTCGCAATTCCGGAAAGCGCACCGCCGAGTTTCTTTGGGTAACAACGCCGCCCACATTCTAAGTCGCGTTGGTTTTTTTACCTTTCACCCCTTTGGGTAGGAGAACCTGAATTGAAGTCTTTGGGACAACAGATTGTGGTTGATTACCACAAGTGTAATCCTGAAATCCTCAATGACGTGGCCGCTGTCAAGCGTGCCATGCGCGAGGCAGCTCTCAAGGCCGGCGCGACGATTGTCACGGAAGCCTTCCATTTGTTTAACCCGCACGGTGTGTCGGGCGCCATCATCATTGCCGAATCCCATCTCGCCATCCACACTTGGCCTGAGTTCGGCTATGCTGCCGTGGACCTCTTCACCTGCGGCGAAGACGTTGATCCCGCCGTGGCTTTCGAGCATCTCAAGGCTGCCCTCGGTGCCGATGAGTTCACCGCCATGGAAATGAAACGCGGTATTCTCGATTCGCACGGCCTGCAATTCAACTCGCACAAGCCTGCGCAGCATCTGGCGGCGGCTGTCGCCTGATGGTCATACAAACGCCCGACAAGTACTTCCTCGTCAAGGGATTTGCCGAGGGGGATACCGAATTGAATGCCTTTGACAACGCCCTGCTCGCAGCTGGCGTTGGCAATTGCAATCTCGTGCGCATGAGTTCGATCCTTCCACCGGCCGCAAAAGAAATCGCTGCTGTGAAGCTCCCGTATGGCGCGTTGGTTCCCGTGGCCTATGCGGATGAAGTCAGCTCGGTGCCCGGTGCAGTGGTCTGTGCGGGGGTCGCCCTTGGGGTCACTAATGATCCCAGCTTGCCAGGAGTCATCATGGAACACCACATGACTGGCTCGGAAGACGAATGCCGCGAGATTGTGATTGAAAAGGTCAAGTCGGCCTTCCGCAAGCGTGGCTGGGAGCTTGCCGACCTCAAGATCGCCGTCACTTCCGGCAAGGTCGAGAAGATCGGGGCGGCGTTTGCTGCCGTCATCCTCTGGACTTAAATCTTAGCTTACACTCACTTTATCGGCCTCCCACTGGGAGGCCGATTTCTTTTCCAAGAACCCGTAAGTAGTTGTTTTTTGTTCATTCTTTGATTATACGGGTGTTGATAATCTGAGAGCTGTTCAGTATCTTCTCTTTTCTCAAAAGAACCCCATGGAACTCTGGTTAACTGAAACATACGGACCCATTCGCGGCGGCTGGAAGGCCGGTGCCGTCCTGTATTCCAAACAGTCCCAATACCAGCTCGTTGAGGTCGTAGAGACCGAGCGCTGGGGCAAGACGCTGGTTTTGGATGGCTGCATGATGACCACCGAGCGCGACGAGTTTGTTTACCACGAGATGCTCACGCATCCCGCACTCGTCGCTCATCCCGAGCCGAAGAGCGTTTGCGTGGTCGGCGGCGGCGATGGCGGAACGGTGCGTGAAGTATTGCGTCATCCCAGTGTTGAGCGGGTCGTGCTCGCGGAAATTGACGGCGATGTGATTGATGTCTGCCGCAAGTTCTTCCCCGATCATACTTCGAAGCTCGATGATCCGCGCTGCGATATTCAAGTCGGTGACGGCTTTGCATATTTGCAGGCGCATGCGGGCGAATTTGACATAATTCTCTCGGATTCAACTGATCCCATCGGCCCCGGAGAAGTGCTGTTTACGCAAGAGTATTTCGCTCTTGCCAAACGCGCCCTCAAGCCCGGCGGTGTATTTGTTACTCAGTCACACAGCGCCTGGGATCCTGATTCAAAATTGCGCCGCATTCGTGATGTACTCTTACAGAATTTTTCGCAAGCTCATTGGTACGGAGCCGTGATTCCAACCTATCCTTATGGTTGGTGGAGCTTCTTTTTTGCTTCCGACAAAGTGCATCCGTTCGATTCCGCAAATCTCGAGCGGCAGCAGGAAATTACGCAGAACTCGAAGTACTACACCCCCGCGGTGCATGAAGCGGCGTTCGCCGTTCCTGCGTTTCTGGCTCGCGAATTAGGCCTTTCCTAATCGGATTTTCTCGCGTGCTGACTTCCGTTCCGACCACTCGGACTCAGGTTTTCATGGGAGCGCAAGAGTCGCTCGACGGAGCCAAACTTGCGCTTTTCGGTGTGCCGTATGACGGTACCTGCTCGTTTCGCCCCGGCACACGCTTCGGCCCTCCGGCGATTCGCAATATCTCCGACGGTATCGAAACCTACTGCCCGGTGCTCGACCGGGACCTCGAAGATGTCCGGTTTGCGGATGTCGGCGACCTGGTTCTGCCTCCCGGCGACAAGGAAGAAGTCCTCTCGAGAATTACGAAAGCCGCTGGCGAACTCTATGGCAAGGGGGTGATTCCGGCCGCGCTTGGCGGGGAACACCTGGTCAGTTTGCCGCTGCTTCAGGCGGCCGTCCAGGCCCATCCGGACTTGGTGCTGATTCAGTTCGATGCCCATCTGGACCTGCGCGACGACTACTTGGGAACCCGTTTGTCTCATGCAACCGTCATGCGCCGGATCATGGAGTTTATTAACCCGGCGCGAATCTTGCAGATAGGCCCACGGTCTGGACCCCGGGAGGAGTTCGAAATTGCTAAGAAATTTGGAACTTACCGCCCGGCAAGCCTGAATCCGACTGAGATTGCCGACTGGGTGGCCGGTCGCCCAATCTACGTAACCCTTGACTTGGATGTCCTTGATCCTTCGCTACTTCCGGGAACCGGTACCCCTGAACCCGGGGGGGTCAGTTTTGCCACCCTCCAGAACTGGATTGTGGCACTTTGCGACAGTAGGTGGGTCGGTTGGGATGTGGTCGAGCTTTCACCAGATTATGATTCAAGTCAAGTATCTTCAGTAGTTTCTGCAAAATTGGTCCGCACCCTAATCTTGTCCTCTATTCAATGACTTGCAGATTGGCTTGCATTTTGCCACTGCAAGTTCCATAGGCTCCATATTTCACCTGCTATAAGCTCTATAAGAAACATTGAGATAGAGAGCTGTTAGCCCCTGAGGGTCTCTGTTCATTGCGAACCACTTGAAGAACAAAGACTTTCGTTTTGCCGAGGGTTGAGAATGTTAAAAATAGGCAAAACATTTTCCTTGACAAGTTGATTCTGAATGACTATATTTGGGGAACTTTGACCAGCATAAGACTTTTTTGAACTTAGGTCAGACCCCAGTTTATAAGTACTTGATTTCCAGCATAGACAAAGATCAGTCCCTCCCGCAAGCAATTGCTATGCAATCTGCAAAACGGAGAGATTGTGTTTTTTTCCTCAAGGCTGGACCGACTAAATACGGATGCGTTCATGCCAGATTCTAATCCCCCTTCAGATTTGAACGAACAGTTCATGACCACGCAAGTTATCCACAGTGCCCACAGGGCGAATAGCCCTATTTGTGGGCATTCGGCATGCGTATCCGACGCAGCCCCATCTCCACGGACTAAGAAGATTTCCCATATTCAGGAGAATCACAGAATGAGGTCCAAGACTCTTTTTGTGTGGCTGGTGAGTTCCATCAGCTTGTTGCTCGCGCTTGTGCTGCCCCAGGTAGCCACGGCGCAGATCAACGTTGACCCGACCGTCACGGCGGTGTGTATCGAAGACTCGGTGAACACGGTGCCAAATGGTATCGTTGACGAACTCACCGACCGTCTGCAAATCTCAGTTCGAGCCGCGTATTCCGATATCTTCTGTGATTCGGTGCGCGCCGGCTTGGATCCCAGCCCTCCGGGATTGCCCGGCACCTGGGAAAACCTCGGCCAGCTCACGCCGCTGTCGCCCCTGGCAATCTATAGTTGCCCCTCGGGTTTGACCGAACAGCTTTATGAAATGACCGTGACCGTCACGCTCGGACACGGGCTCGGTGGCGTTGCGCCGGATAGCTGTTTGGTCGAAGCAGTGCTCACCTTCTTCCCGGTTGGTGCGGACATTAGTGCGGGCGACTCCGTCGGCACCGGTGTCACCTTTTTGGGCTACGATGACGATGGCGAAACGCCGATTCCGACGGTCTGTTTGGACTTCGGTTTCGTGTTCGAATCGCCGTGCGACATTCAGGCAGGCTGCGCCTTCCTAAACTTCCGCGAAGCCGGCGGTATCGAGTTTGACGGCATCGTCGCGATCGGTGACTCAATCTGGCTCGATCCGGGTGTTTCTGCAACGCTGGATACTTTGCCCGATGGCGATACGCTTGTCTGGGATGCTTCGGCCGTTATCTGTGGGCCGGACGGTTGGTACTTCGAAAGCGATACGCTGATCGTTCAGCCCTGCGCCTACGAGAATGGCTTGGTCAATTCCTGTCAGAATGACACGATTTGGATCTATCGCTTGACTTGGGATGCCGCTGGCGGCGAAGACTATACTGACGGCCAGGTTGTCGACTCGATCGCCTGCGTTCGACCGATTGACAACTCTCCGCCGACTCTGGACCAGGTATGCATTGACTCCTGTGCCATCATCCAGAACAACTATATCGACAACGACTCGATTGCCGGTTGCGGCGACTTTTTCCGTATTTACTTGAGCACGGTTCAGTCCGGCTTCCCGACCCGCAACGACAATACCTTGAATTGCGACGGCGATTCGGTGCTTACCGATGCATCGCTGTGGCGTCCCTGGTTAATTGACTGCGACACGGTTTCGCAGAACTTCGACGTTGAGTGGATGGGTGTGGATTTTCATGACATCGTGCCGGATGACAGTCTGTATCCGATGAATCAGGATACGATTGACTTGCTGGCGATGGACAGTTTGTTTGTCTCGGCGCGCTTCGGCGTTGGCCCCGACCCCGGCAATGACAACAACCTCTTGTACATTGACATTCCCATTGACACTGTGTGGTGGGACTATGTCCAGATGTGTATTCTGGAAGGTTTGATTGCCGGTGATACCATCTATGTCTATTCAATTGACGACGCAGGTAACATTTCCAATCCGGCCGCCTTTGGCGACTCGGCTGGTTCGCTCGTTGGCTGCGATGTCTGCTTGGACAACAATCCGCCGGACCTGCCGGGCAGCGACATCTATTGGTCGTATGACGGTGTGGATAACTACTGCAACCAGCGCTTCTCTCCTTATGATAGCGCGCTGGCCACGTACTTCACCAACCTGTCTCCGGATTCTATTCGTTGGTACTTGGACGCGGTGGATTCGGCCTACGACACCACGAACTACCTCGATGTTCTGGAAAATGTCTATTTGATCGGTTTTGATATTCGTCAAATTCCTGACGACGATCCTGACACCCCGACTGGTTTCCCGATTGCGGCGTTGGATTATTACCACCCGTATGCCGAGCCGGATTCAATCAACTGGGAATGGCGCAACCCTGTCGTCCCGGGCTTGGATTCCAGCGCTTGCTTCACGTGGCATGGTAAGAATGGTCCCGACAGTCTCGATCCCGACTTCGACTTCCTGGACGACTACTGCCCGTGGGGTATGCTCGTCGGTATTACCGAAGCCCGTTACATGGACGCTGGTGGTTGTAACGCCATCTTGGGTTCGGATCATGACGGTTCGACCAGCATCTTGGATCGTTACACTCAGCTGAACGCCCTGTATTCAGTGGTTGACTCGTGCTTTGCTTCGACGACGATTCCGCTGGATTTGGACCTTGTAAATGGCCCGAACCTGCCGATTGGACCGGACTATGGTTCGGTTACCAGTCCGTACCTCTGGATCAATGGTGAAAACTACCCGATCTTCCAGTTTAAGGCTCGCCGTTTCTATACGCAGGGCTTGATTGACACCTGCTTGGCTGAGAATCTGTGCTACACGGTTCGCGTTGACTCGATCTATACGCAAGGCCCGTGGCCGTTCGCCGCTGACTCGTTCTACATTAATGAGAGCGACCTCAACGGCGAGCATGACCGCACCTGCTATCCGCTCGATTTCTTCTTTAACGACATCAATTCGGACACGATCTCCTTGGAATGGGAATTCTATGGCCCGACCGGTGATCAAGTTCCAGACGGTCTGTATTGTCTGACATTGGAACTTCAGGACAATGCCGGTAACGTCTATCGCGGCGACCAAGTTTGCATTTGGAAGAATGGAACCGGTCCGGATATTGACTCAGTGGCCGTTGTCAATGATAACCTCGACTGCACGACGAACTTCTTCATCGGTGAATCTCTGTGCGTCTGGATTCAGACGGACACCAGCGCTGCCGAAGTCCTGTTCGACTTCTCGTGTATCCTGAACATTGAGACGATTGCGCCGGATCAGGATTCTGTCCTCGTGACGACGCCGTACGCGACCGATGGTTCGACCTTCAAGCGTTGGTACGCCTGCCTGCTGGTTCAGCCCGGCATGGTTGACTCGGCCGACATCAGCCTGAACGATTACCGCATCAACCCGTATGAGCCTGACTGTGAAGACGGTGGCGACTTCGGCATTATCAGCGTCATCGCTTACGACTCCGATGGTAACTCGACTGAGGCCACGGAAGATGATGGAAGCTGCGTGATCGCACTGCTCGGACCCAGCCGCTGCCCGCGCATTGTTGGACCGATTGAATTCTGGTACTATGACCCGGATCTGGTGTTCTCGTCTGACGCGGATACCAATACGCTGGTCTATAACTTCGACCACTTCGGCCCGATGCCGGATTGGAACGCCTTCTCGCCCGGCTCCGTGGACTCGGCCGGTGCCTACAATTCAATGACGAATCCGGCGCACGATCAAATCCATGACTCGATCTGGGTTCGTATTCTGATTGACACATCCTCGATCACGCAAGCCGACAACTTCGGCGTGCCGTTCAATGACGATGCCTATCACGATACGCTGGTCATTGAATTCCGTAATCCGAACAATTCGCGTTCGCGTTACGTTCATAAGCCTTTGTTCGTCCCCGGCCCGACGTGTACCGACTATAATGGTATTCCGCCGTGCCAGGATCCGCCAGAAAACACCATCTACGATGTCCGCCTTGAGCTTGATGAAGAAAACAACGCGCTCGCCGAAGCCCGCTATATGTGGAACGGCACGTGGTTCATCAACGCGGGTCAGGACAGCCAGATGCTCGTTCCGATCACAGGTCAAGACACAATTATCGTCGCGGCTTGGACGGTTGACGGCGACTCGATGGTGGACTCGGTAAGCGTTGACACGATCTACTTCCTCGTCTGTGACACCACCGACGCGCTGTTGGACGTGGACAACGACAATCCTGACTTCCTCGAATGGACTGGTATCGCTCCGGGAACGCGTGAAGAAGATACGCACAGCACCGCGACCGTTGACAACATCGGTTGGGACGGTGACTGCGGCTTCCGCTATGCCGAAGGCGACACCTTCCAGTTGATTGTGCACGCCAGTGAGCAAGTTCACTATGACTCGACAGCGTATCCGAACACCGACGGTTCAGATTATGGACCGAACGGCGTCGGAGATTGGGTTGAGACCGCGCAGTGGCAAATCTCGCTTGTGGATAGCACAGCAGGTCTCTTGATCGAAAATCCGGACAATCCGGGTACCTATATCACGGTGGAGCTTGTCTCGGTCACGCCGGAAAGCCTGGACGTTGACGAGTGGAAGTACACCTTGCTTGGTACGATTACCAACTTGCCGGTTGACACTTTCATCTATAATGCGTGCTTCGTCATCCGTGGCGCGTGGGATCAGGGTGGTAACCCGGGACGTTATAACGAGCCTGCCTTTAGCGATGCTTACGAAGCCGACAGCTTCGAAGACACGACCTTCTGCCTGCACCTGATCCCCTGCGATCCGTGGGCGGCTGGTTGCCCGGACGTCTTTGGTCCGGACAGCATCCTGGGTTGGATTGCGCCTGAAGATACCAATATCACCGTCAACGCCACGATTATCGAAACGTGCGAACTGACGATGTGTACCCCGGGCGTCCGCGCTGACTCGCTGCGTGTTGTCGAAGGTGACTTCCAGCGGATTACCGATGATCCGAATCCGTGGATCGTTCCGGATTCCGTCGGCGACTGGTTCATCTTCTACGGACCGTTCGGTGACAGCCTTGGCTGGGCCCGCGAATACTTCTGGACGCTGCGTGCTGACTCGTCGGATCTCGCCACAATCTGGTGCGACGGCGACTTCCTTGACTTCGAAATTCGTTTCGTAAGTTGGGAAGGTGTGCGCGACTCGATGACCTTTGACGAATGTGTTCAAGTTGACGTCAACGAGCCGCTTTGGGTTGAATGGAATCTGTATGACAGCACAGGCACGATCATTGACGAATTGGATGGCGATCTTCCGTGCGCCCAGCCCGACCAAACGATGACCTTGATGGGCTGCGTTTGGGATAGCGGTGTGGACTGCGAGGACGGTGAAGGTATCGGCGTAGATACCTCCATGATTTGGGCCGACCTCTCGCAAATCCTGCAAGACGCGGCTGCCGATTCAGTTGAGCCCGACTGTGTCGTGGTTCAAGGTGTGTACACTGGCGTCTATCCGTACGTAGGTCCGCCTGTCCAGATATTTGACAACAGCACCTCAACTGCCACGGTGAATGATCCTGACGCAGGTGAAATTCTCGATGTCAATGTGACCATTCACAGTTTGACGCACACCTACGTCGGCGACCTCATCTTGGTACTCGAGAGCCCGAACGGTACGCAGGTACAGCTTGTCGAAGACGAAGGAAGCGGCGGCAACAACTTCATCGAAGTCGTCTTCGACGATGAAGCTTTGACTGATATCACCTCCATCTCAGCGTCGGATGATCCGTTCACGGGTTCTTACTATCCCGAAGGCTCGCTCAGCGACTTCGACGGTGAAAACCCGAACGGTAATTGGATTCTGTATGTTGAAGATGAGGAAGATGCTGACGAAGGCTTCCTCAATAGCTGGTCCATCGAAATCACGTACCGCACAGGTCCGGATCTGAAGGTTCAGGCGTTCTGGACGTTCGTGCCCGACGAGCAGTTCTTCTGCATCAATACGGTTGAGCCGTGGTTCCGCTTCCATGCGGCCCATGACATCATCGGTCACCATGACCGCGAACTGTACATGCAGGATACGCTGGACTTCTGCAGCGACTGCGTGCCGCCGCATATTGGTCTTTCAACGGCCTACTGCGAATGTGACACCGCATTGGCGGAGATATTCTCGCCCGAATGGTTGTTGAACCCGCCGACCGAACTTCCCTACTTGGGACCGGGCTCGCTGGTTAACTTCAAGTTGCTGGTCGTTGACGCCGATCATGATTCCAGTCTTGGCCTTGGCGAATTCCAGTATGCTGACTTGTCGGCCATCGACACGACCCTGGGTTGGACAGTTGACTGGTATGCAATTCCCACGAGTGGTGATGAGCCGGTTGATAGCGCCTGCTACTTCTGGGGCTTCGGCGAGTGCGTTGAAGACGATATGGTTGTCGCTCAGTATATCGAGCTCAATCTCCCGTACAACAATGGCGACACGATCTTCGTTGACTTCGCCTTGTCTGACTTCGCCGGCAATGTGGATACGGTGTCCTGGCCGATCGCGATCTACGACTCACTGCCGCCGATCGTTGACTTCATCTATACCATTGGCGATGACTCTGTCCGCGCCTATGTAACCCCGGGCGACGAAGGCTTTGATGTCTATGCTGACATTAATGGCTATGTGAATGATCTCGTCAGCGCTCCGGAAAACGTCTGGGCCGACTTTAGCCGCTTCTGGTGCGACCCGGCCATGCAGCTTCTGTATGATACGGTCTATGCGCACGAAGTCGTGCACCTCGGTGGCGATAACTACCGCGCCTACTGGGGCTGGACGCCGACGTGGGGTGATGCGACAGATACCCTCGGCGTTGATATGGACTATTCGTGCCACCTGATTGGTGCTGAAGGTACCTATGATTCACTGTGGATCTACGTGACCGACGTCGCCTGCAACCGTGGCCAACACTTCAATATCTTCGAGTTCTCGGGTGCCGATACGACCGTGCCGGATGTTGATTCGGTGTGGGTTATGGGTGCCGACTCCTGCGCGCCGGGCTGGTTCGACGGAAACAGCGGCGAGTGGATCTATATCTGGGCCTGGATGGACAGCCTGTTCAATGGCTTCGAAGATACGCTCCGCATTGACTCAATGATGGCCGACCTGTCGCCGTTCGGTGCTGCCTACGCCTGGACTGCTTGGACGACGCCTGACTTCTTCGGTGGCGCGCCGGTTTACGGCACTGTCCCCGACACGTCGGAAGATGTCCCGACCTACTGGGCCATCGAGACCGACTGCGACGGCAAGGACCGCTTGGTTGCTAAGTGGATTGTCAAGCATCCTGAAACGCTCGACTGCGGCCAGATCGTCACTGTCCCTGTCAAGGGTCAGCGTCAGACCGGCCTCGGCGGGTCCCACGGTTACTACCTTGATGTCGAGTACGGCACAGGTGAGTCGTTCACCGCTGAGTACCTGTCGTCCGTGGCTTGGGGTGATTTCACCATCGAAACCGGTTTCCCGGGTGACCCGGATCTGGACGGTATTGACAGCGTGCTCGTCCTGCAGAATTCCGTCTATAACCTTGACTGGGACAGCGTCCTCTACGTCTCGGTGCTGATGGACAATAACTGCATCACCAGCCCTGGCGACACCGTCTATGATTGGTCGGGCGTCTGGATCGATTTCTCTGGATTCCTGTGGGATTACAAGCAGTATCCGGACACCGTTTACTACAACGTCAATGGCGATAATATTGACTCGCTGTTGTTCGTGATTCCGCTTTATGATGATGGTGGCAGCGGAGCGTTGTTCAACACGAACATCGCGTCCGACCGCTACTGGTGGTCCTTCCACCTGTCCGATACGCTTTGCGGCATGCCGGAAGAATTCTGCAACGCCGCCGACTACGACAGCGTGATTAGCTTCACCATCCAGAACTGGAACGAGCCGAATCCGGGCATGCTCTTGCTGTGCGATTCGAGCACCGTCGCCGGTTCCGATACCGACTTCGTTGACATGTTCAACATGGAACTGTGGAACAACGAAAAGGTCTCGCCGGACGCCGCGAAGGAAAACCTCTACAAGATCTGGCACAACACGGACGGCAGCTTCTGGAACTGGTACTCGCATGAAGACCAGAACCAGACCCGCTTCTTCGTGTTCGTGGAAGATACCGTGCTGCAGAGCGACGATATTGACAATGATGCGGACGGATTGATTGACGAAACAGGCGAAGGTGTGGACTTCTACACTGCTGACCTGCGCATCAACGAGTTCCCGCAAGTTGGTCACGTTGACTCGATGAACGTTGAAGGCGTCTGGATCAACTACCTCTGGTTCGCCGATAACTTCAGCGAGGGCCGTTATAACGTCAGTCTGTATATCAGCGACATCTACGGTCACCGCGACACGCTCGCCTGCGGTGAATACGCTCTGACGTTCTTCGAGGACGAGACCTGTCCGGAAGGCATTCAGATCAGCGCTATTGACTTCACTGACACCGACACGATCAATGTGCCTTGGTGCTGGAATGGCGCGATTACCGGCTCGCTCAGCCCGAACGACTTCACCGCTGATGACAGCATCTTTGTCGGTGAAGACTTCGACTCGCTGATCGTGATGCTCTACGATCCGAACATTCTCGATGACGATCAGCCCGGTTCTGGTGTGGATACGGATCCCGCCACCGGAGTGGACAGCTCAAACTGGAATGCCGGCGGAACCTCGACTGTCCGCCTCTACGACCCGAATGGTGCTGAAGTCGCGTTCGTCCAGACGTTTGATGAAGCTGACGGCTATGCGTACAGCATGCGCCCCGTCTATCTCGTTGACCCGACCGGCAACACGCTCGAAGGTCACCCGGACGGTGTCTATACCATCAACGTCGTCGCCCTCGATAACATGGGCAACAGCTGCGAGTACAATTGGACGTTCGTCCTTGACCGCACCTGCCCGGATATCGCCGACTTCTACGTCACACATCCTGGCCAAATCGTTCCGCAGACCGACCTGCTCACCTCGTGGGACTATGTCGAGTTGCGCGCCAACGTGTTTGATTCGTTGGGTGTCTTTGAATACGTCCTCTTTGACTACGCCTTCGACGCCAACCGCGACGATAACGTGGATGCATACACTTACTGGCAGACACAGAACATCTGGGTTGCCGGAAGTTCGCCTGAAGACGGACACCCGTACTGGCCGTACGCCGCGTACTGGAATATCCGCAACTTGACATGGAATAGCGAAGACACGCTGGGTATGCCGCCGGTCAATGCCGATAGCTGCCTCAACACGTGGTTCCTCCGTGTCCGCGCTTGGGATAAGTTCGGTAACTTCTGTGCGGATACGATCACGGTTCATATAACCGATGACATCGCCCCGCTGGCCTATATCAGCAGCGTGGACGAAGACAACTCGCCGCAGGGTGCGTTGGTGCAGTGCTTCGAGCCGAACGTGGACACCGACTCGCTTGTCGAAATCCGCGCCTTCGACTTCCAAGGTGGTCTCTATGATCCGCTGCCGGGCGACACCGCCTTCGCAGTGTTCAGCTACGAAGATTCCGAAGCTGATGCCCAGTTTGATGAAGTAACGACGGAAGTCACGATTGATGTGACTGAAGACTTCATCATCCAGGACGTCAACCTGAATCTGCAGAATCTGGACTCGTACTACCAGGGTTGCTTGATCCTTGAACTTGAAAGCCCGTCCGGTACCGTCGTCGAACTCATGAATGCGCAAGGCGAAGACTGGTTCGAATGGACGAATGCGTCTTTCGTTCTGGATGATGAAGCCTTCATGGGCATGGAAGTGTACTACTGGTATGCTCAGATGGTGGACAACGACGCCTACTGGCCGTTGAACCCGCTGTCCGCTTTTGACGGTGAATCGTCGATGGGTACGTGGACGCTGCGTCTCACCAATGACTGTGGTTATGACAGCGAACTTGGCGGTTGGGGTCTTGTTCTGCAAGAGCGCCCGATCGGTGGTTTGGCCACCTATCAGTGGTTCGACCTCGCCAAGGGTATGTTCCAGTACAAGTACTTTGAAGCACCGGGTTCATACACCCCGGGCAACACTGATCCGGCCGCTGGCTGGGTGACGATGATGACTCCGGGTCAAGACTCGGTGACCTATCGTCAGCCCGGAACTGAAGACTTCGTGGCGATGTGGAATGTCGCCGGTCTCCCGAGCCATCAGTATAACCTGCGCTTCTTGTCCATGGACGTCTGCGACAACGTGGATGCCCTGAATACGCCGGTTATCACGGTGCGCATCGAATGCGATACGACGGCGCCGCTTGCCTTGATCTGCTTCCCGACGCCCGACCTGTGCGTGACCAACATGCACTGCGACACATCAGCGTGGGTGCCGGTCCAGTCGACTGCCCCGATCATGTCGGATGTTGACTCGATTGCTTACTTCTTCGTTGACTCGCTGTCCGTCCCAGGTCTTGGAATTCACCAGTTCATCGGTGGCACCAACACCGCTGACAGTGTTGTGAGCGGCTGGGCCTTCTACCACTCGACAGCTTGGAATACCGACAACCTGTTGTCAGGTTACTATTGGCTGTACGCAGTGGCCTATGATGACGCTGGCCTCTTTGACACCGATCCAATCTGGTCCCGCGTGTTTGTGGATAACACAGCGCCGAAGGTGACCGAATGCTGGATTGGCGACTACAACTCGGGTGACTATTTCACTTCGATTCAGACCATTGGTGAAGGCAACACCTTCTACCTGCGCGCGAATGCCGAAGACAATATCGGCCTCGACCAAAACTGTGGCCTCTCGGGTGTTCAATTCCAGTTCTTGGATCGTTTCGGCAACTGGAAAAACCTCGAAACTGCCTACGATTGGAACGAAGCGTGGGGTGCTGATGTCTATGTTGATTGGAGCTACGGTTTTGTGCCTTACACGACCGGTTCAGGCTTCTACGAACTCTCAGTTACATTCTACGACTTTGGCAACAGCCCGCTGGATAGCGTCCGCTTCCGTGCCTACGCCATTGACAACGTCGAGAACGAAGGTTGGGGCCAGAACAACATGCAGGGCGACGCCAACCGCGATTGCAACCTCGACCGCGACCTCGAGTGCGGTACCGAGATCTGCTGCAGCGCGATTGAAATCCGCGATGCGTTGCCTTCGGGAACGAGCCTGTGGTGCTTCAACCATGCGTGGTTCCAGTGGGGTCTGCCGCAGTACAGCGCGCCGACCACGCCGATCTTCGATGGTGACAAGTACTCGGTATGCAACTACCAGACTCCGTTGGATACCATGCTGTTCGTCGCCAACGTCGCCGATTACATCGAAGACGAATGGCTGATGTACTTCAAGTACTGGCGTGCCGACGGTTCGACCGATACCTTCGACATTCCGAACGACTACGTCATGAACCCGGCCCTTCCGCGTAATGCCGATAGCGCCGTCGTTCTGGAAAGCACTTGGGACAGCGTCTATGTCGTTTGGCCGGGCGCCCGCGCCTGGTTGGATTCGGCTGATGCCGCCGACGGTCTTGAGTTCTCGCGTTGGGACTTCGCCGCCTATGTCGAAGATCTGACCGGTAACCAGGAATACGCATATAGCAACAACACCTGCTTCATCTACACCTTCTGCCCGCCGAACACGCCGATTACCGAAGTCAGCTACGTCACGAATGACGTGAATGAGCCGGACAACCGCGTGCGTGTCGAAGAACCCGTGGCATGGCAGGATGCTCTGACTGATACGATCGAAGTCCTTTACAACCGCACAACGC
>Ga0268298_10000244_pt1 | contig 71685 bp, 61 predicted proteins | sample WWTPWeurt_MetaG_FD_194462 | JGI IMG/M metagenome (GOLD analysis project Ga0268298, IMG submission 194462) | Activated sludge microbial communities from WWTP in Nijmegen, Gelderland, Netherland - WWTP Weurt | ecosystem: Engineered > WWTP > Aerobic digester > Activated sludge | place...
CCGAGACGTCCGACTCTGGCAAGCGCGGACACGTGACCGCCTATGACGCCGAGGGCGCCATGCTCGACGCGCAGGCCTGCAAGCCCAAGGGGCTCGCGCACGATTACTTCTCCGCGCCGTGTGGGCAGACGTTTCGCGCCAAAGTGAAGGCCAACATCTGCTCGACCAAGGGGAAGGGGAAGCACCGTTGGTACTACCGCGTGAGTGACCGCAAGACTCTCACGAGCCAAACCGCCATTTGCAAGTGAACGAGCGCCCGGGGTCTCGGCCGCTGGCTCCAGCGGCGGCCGAGACAGGCGCACAATTTTGGAGCGTCGCATGTCTCAGCATCCCTTTCCCCCTGGCTTCCTGGCTGTCTCGGCAGCGCTCACGCTTTCGTTGCTCCTCGCTTGTGGCGGCGGCACGTACTCGCCTAGCTGCAAGCGAGCGGTGGACGTGACGGCGCCTTGGACCGGGTTGCGCCTTCCCGTGAGCGAAGGCCGCGTGTGCAGCTCGACTCCCACTCGCCTCGAAGTGCAATTCACCAAGGGCAACCGCGAGAAGTGGGCCGGCGCTTTCGAGAGCGCCTTGCTGGGCGAAGGCTTCTCCAAGAAGAGCTGCGCCAGCAACTACTGCTCCTTCGAGCGCGGTCCCGAACGCATCCAGGTCATCGCGCTCGAGACTGCCAAGTGGCGCAGCGTGGTGCTGAACAAGCTCTGAATCGCCGGCGGAACGTCGCCTCGACCCGCGAGAGAACGCGGGTTTGGACCGGCTCCCGATTCCGCCGCCGCGGCCCGCGGCTGGGCGCACGCGCGGTCACCACGGTCGCCCGGCCGCGAACGGCACGACGAACCGAAAAAAAATGCTATCCACCCCGCCATGCGCATCGCAGTCGTGGGTTCGGGATACGTGGGTCTGGTCGCCGGCGCCTGTTTCGCCGACGTCGGAACGGACGTGGTTTGCGTCGACGTCGACGAATCGAAGCTCGAGAAGCTGCGCCGGGGAGAAGTGCCGTTCTTCGAGCCCCGCCTCGACGATCTGGTGAAGCGCAACCACCCCGACCGGCTCCGCTTCAGCTCGAACCTCGCCGAGAGCATCGCCGGCCGGCGCGCCGTGTTCGTGGCCGTGGGCACTCCGCCCAACGAAGATGGCTCGGCCGATCTCCAACACGTGCTCAAGGTGGCGGAGGACGTGGCCAAGGTCGCGACGGGGGATCTCGCGCTCGTCATGAAGAGCACGGTGCCCGTCGGCACCAACAAGAAGGTGCGCGAGGTGGTGGCGCGCCACGCCAAGCACAAGATCAGCGTGGTCAGCAACCCCGAGTTCTTGAAAGAGGGCGACGCCGTCAACGACTTCTTGAAGCCCGATCGCATCGTGGTCGGCACCGACGACGACGGCGCCTACGACGTGCTCGCCCGCCTCTACGCGCCCTTCAATCGCCAGCGCAATCGCATCCACCGCATGAGCCCCGAGAGCGCCGAGATCGTGAAGTATGCCGCCAACGCACTCCTTGCCACCAAGATCTCGTTCATGAACGAGATCGCGCGGCTCTGCGACGTGGTGGGCGCGGATGCGGAAGACGTGCGCATCGCCGTCGGCAGCGATGAACGCATCGGACTCCAATTCCTCTACCCCGGCCTCGGTTTCGGCGGGAGCTGCTTCCCCAAGGACCTGCGCGCGCTGGTACACACGGCGCGTGAGCTCGGGATCCCAATGGGGGTCGCCGAAGCTGCGACGCACGCCAACGACGCCCCGGTCACGGATCTCCTGGGCCACATGCAGCGAGACCTCGGCGGACTCGCGGGCAAGCGCATCGCGGTCTGGGGGCTGGCGTTCAAACCGCGCACCGACGACGTCCGTGAAGCGCCTGCGCTCCGGCTGATCGAGCACCTGGTGAACAAGGGTGCCACCGTGCGCGCCACCGATCCGCAGGCTCGCGACACGGCCCGCGGGCGCCTCGAAGAGGCGAAGGTGCTCGACAAGGTCGAGATCCTGGCCGACTACTACGAAGCTTGCCGGGACGCAGACGCGCTGGTCGTCGCCACCGAATGGCACCAATACCGCTCGCCCGACTTCGAGCGCATCAAGGGCCTGCTCCGGGGCAACTGGGTGTTCGACGGACGGAACTGCCTCATGCCCGAGAGCGTGCGCGAGGCGGGGCTCCGCTACCGCGGCATGGGGCGGCCGGCGTTCTGAGCGTAGCGCACCACTCGAACCTTCTCGACGGTCACGAGCGCGCTGCCCTCGAGCATCTCGTCGAGGATCACGAGCAGGCGCTCGACGTGCTCCGCGTCTTCCACGACCTCGATGGACAGCGGGAGGTCCGCCGAGAGGTCCACCAAGCTCGCGCTGTGGATCACGCTCGCGGCGCCGAACCCCGCCACGCCGCGCATCACCGTGGCGCCGGCGAAGCCTTCCGCGCGGAGCCGCTCGAGGAGAGCCCGGGCGAGGGGCTGGCGGCCGAACTGCGCCCCTTCACCCGAGAAGACGCGAACCAAGATCTGCTCTCCATCCAACACACGCATCGAGCTGTCCTTTCAGGCGCGCGTCACCAGGCGCGCGAGCAGAAGCCCCACGACCACGGCGACGGAACACGCCAAGGTCGTCACGAGGAAGTTCGTGAGCGCGGCGCTGCGCGCTCCCTGCCGCGCGAGCTCCGCGGTTTCGTAGGCGAAACTCGAGTAGGTGGTGAGCCCGCCGAGAAAGCCCGTGGTGAGCGCGAGGCGGAGTGTCGGCGGGAAGCTCGCGAGGTTCAGCGCGAGCTCCATCAAGAAGGCGATGAGCAGACAGCCCGTCACGTTCACGATCAAGGTCCCGTAGGGGAACCCGGTGCCGAAGCGCTGCCCGGCCCAGAGGCCCACCAAGTAACGCGTGCCCGACCCCAATGCGCCCGCCAGTGCGATCCACAACAGGCGTTCCATGGACCCTACCCCCCGCTGAGAGCCTGGACCAACACGACCTCGTCTCTGGGCGAGAGGGCGTGCTCTAGGGAAAACACCTGCTCGCCGTTGACGAAGAAACGCATGTGGGGTCGGAGCGCGTCTTGCTCGTCGACCACGCGAAAGCGGATGCCGGGGAACTTGCGATCGAGGTCCACGAGCACTTCTGCCAGGGTCGCGCCGCTCGCCTCTACCTGGCTTTGGCGAGTGTACGACACGAGCGGGCTCGGGATCCCGACCTTCACCGGAACGCCCCCGTCTCCACCGAGTAGATCTCGGGCAAGTTGCGCGCTACGAGCCCGAAGCGCGCCCCTTCGTCGCGGCTCTGCCAGAGCTCGCCGCTGGTGGTTCCGAAGTAGATGCCCACGGGCGCCGCGTGATCTGCGGCCATGGCCTGGCGCTTGACCGTCCACCACGCTCGCTCGCTCGGAAGTCCCTGGGTCTGCCGCTGCCAGGTCTTGCCGCCGTTTCGCGTGACGTAGACCGCCGGTTTGCCTCCCGGGCTCGTCCGCGGCCAGACGCTGGTGCCGTCCATGGGAAGGACCCAAACCACGTCGGCGTCTCGCGGGTGCACGACCAGCGGGAACCCGATGTCACCCACCTGCTTCGGCATGCGTTTCCCGATGCGCTGCCAGGTGTCGCCAGGCCGATCGATGCGATAGATGCCGCAGTGATTCTGCTGGTAGAGGCGTTCCGGTGCGCTCGGGCAGATGCGCACGCAGTGGGGATCGTGGAACGCGATGTTCTTGGGATCGAAACCGCTCACGACGTCGAGCCCCTTCACCAGCGGCCGCCACGAACGACCACGATCGCGCGACTCGTGGACGCCGCCGCTCGACATGCCGAGGTAGAGGTGATGGGCGTCGCGCGGATCGACGATGATCGAGTGCAGCTTCGGACCGTCCGGCGTGCCGTCCTGCGCCCCGCCCATCCACGTCCGGTATTGCGGGTCGTCGTTCAGACCCGACACGGGCTCCCAGGTGTCGCCGCCGTCTTCGGAGCGAAAGAGGCCGTGGGGCGACGTGCCCGCGTACCACACCCCGCTCTCGCTCGGGTGGCCGGGCGTGAGCCAGAACGTGTGGTTCACGCTGCGCAGAGGCTCGCCCTTCTTCGCCTTGGGGAATGCCGGCGGTATCTTCGCTTCTTTCCAGCTGCGGCCCCGGTTCGTGGAGCGAAAGACGGTGGGGCCGAGGTGCCCGGTCTTCGCCGCGGCGACGAGTGTGCGGCCGTCGCGCGGGTCGAGCACCAGGTGATGGATCACGTGGCCCAGGAAGTGGGGGCCGTCCAAAGACCAGCGCTTCCGCGCTGCGTCCCCGTGGAACAAGAACGCGCCTTTGCGCGTGGCAAGCAGCACCGAAACGGAAGCTTTCTTGGTTGCCATTGGTTCGCCCCGCGCCCTTCATCGCACGAACCTCCGTGCGCGGTCACGCGCGATGATGCTCCCGCCACCAATTCGCTACCCGTGCCGAAGTGCGCGACGTAGGATCCGTGAAGAGTGAGCTCCGCCCGGCGCATCCCCAGCGAGTTTCGCTACTGGGACCACATCGAATCGCGACGGACGCGGCGACTCCGGCGCGCCCTCGAGCTCTTGTTTCGCACGGATCCGAGGCTCCCCGACGAGCTCGTCCGCGCTTGGGCAGAGAGCTACTACGACGCCGACCCGGTCGCCGAAGCCTACGTCGAAGAAGTGTCCCTGCCGCGGGGCCAGGCCGAAGGTCGGCGCTGGGTCGATGCTGCGCTCCGCTCGGGCGTCGAATCGCTGCCGGACGCGCCGGCATCCCTTCGTACGCTGTTCAGTGAGATCGAAATCGAGCCGGAGTGGCTCGACTGGCGAGCCGTCGAGCTCGGCGCCAAGGTCTTCCGCGGTTGGGGGACGCACCTCTTCTCGTTCGCCGGCGCCATCACGCTGGAGGGCTACCGCGAGAACAGCGTCGCGAAACCCCTCGCCTTCACCGGAACCTATACCGGCGAGAGCGCGAACCGGCGCTTCCTCGAGACCGCGTCGTTCTGGATCGACGTAGCGGAGCCGGGTGCGCTCCGGCCGGGCGGCGCCGGACGCGCGACGGCGCTTCGCGTGCGTTTGATGCACGTGTTCGTGCGGCAGCGTCTGCTCCGGCATCCGAGCTGGGATCTCGCGGCGTGGGGCGTCCCCATCAGCCAAGGGGACGCACTCCTCACGTTGATGGGCGGGAGCTTCGTGCCTGGCTACGGCTTGAAGCTCCTCGGTTACCGCACGTCGCGCGAAGAGATCGAAGCGACGCTCCACTTCTGGCGCTACGTCGGCCACCTCATGGGAGTAGCGCCGCGGTTCTATCCGGATAGCGTGGAACGCGCGCTCGGACTCATGTTCACGTCGATGGTCAAGGGGGCGCGCGGCTCGGGCGACGACGGCAAGCTGCTCGCGCAGTCCTATCTCGCCTCGTATTTGCCGAACCCGACCGAAGGTGCCGCTGCCCGCTGGCGCAAACGCTTCGAGCACGGAATGCAGCGTGGCTACGTGAGCTGGTTCGTCCCGCCCGGGACTCGGGCCGTGTACGAGCTCCCCGGTCCAGGGCTCTGGAGGTTCTTGCCCCTCACCGAAGCCCCGCTGGTGTTCGCGCGGGAAACGCTGCGCCGCCGCTCACCGCGCTTCGATGCGCTCTGGGACGAACGCTTGCGTAGCGCGACGAAGCGCTGGGTGAGAAGCCACCTGGGCCGCGAGGGCGCCGAGTATCGAGCTCGGGAACACTTCACGCGCTAGCTGGCGACGCAGCGCCCGGCTACGACCGCACACTTGGGAACCGGTGCACCGCGCGGGGCCTCTGCGCACTCCATTGCGCAGGTCGAGCGCGGTTCGGCCGGGTCGCCGCACTCGTAGTGGCACCCGCAAGTCGTGAAAACGGGTGAGCAGTTCGACGACGGCGGCGCGCTGGGACCTGCCGCGGGTTCGGCAACCGGACGCGAACAGGCGGCGAACCCCGAAAGCGTCACGAGCAGCACGGCCCAGCGCATCCGTGCATCATGACCGACGCCGCACGCCGGTGGTAGCTTCGAACCGTGCAACCGCCGGTGGCGCTGACCGCTCCGCCTCTTTCGCGCCCGTGGCGCGCCGAGCTCCCAGAAATCCTCCTCTCGGGAGGTGCGACGCTCGTCGTCTTCCCGCTGCTCTGGGCGCTGCGCTGGGTCTTCGGTCTCGACCGGGCCGAGCTCGCCGTGGGGTTCTCCGCGTTCTACGCGGCGCACGTGCTGAACGACCCACACTTTTCCGTGTCCTACTTGCTCTTCTACCGCGACGTGCGCGCGCGCGTTTGGAGCACGGAAACCAGCCGTCTCCAGCGCCTTCGTTACGTCGTGGCGGGGTTCGTCGTTCCCGTGCTGCTCCTCGCCTGGGTGAGCCATGCCCTCTCCCAGCGCTCGGCGAGCTCCCTCGGCCTGATGATTCAGCTGATGTTCGTCCTGGTCGGATGGCACTACGTGAAACAGGGCTTCGGCGTGCTCGCCGTGCTTTGTCTGAGACGCGGCGTCGCGTTCACGAGGACGGAGCGCTACGTGCTCGTGAGCCACTGCTTCGCCGCCTGGGCCTACGCCTGGCTCGAGCCCAGCGACCCTGGCCGGCTCGTCGAAGAAAAGGGCGTCGTCTACACGACCATCGCCCACGGCCGAAACCTCGAGCTCGCCGGCCTCGTCGCAGTGCTTCTGTCGCTCGCGCTGGTCCTCGTCGCACTCGTCCAGAAGTGGCGTCGCGAGGGGCGAATGGTGCCCCCGGGTCCGCTCCTGTGCTTCTTCGTCAGCGTCTGGGTCTGGACCGTGTTCATGAGCAAAGACCCGCTCCTGGTCTACGTCATCCCGGCGCTCCACTCCCTGCAATATCTCTACTTCGTCTGGGTCATGAAGCGGAACCAAGCGGTCGCGGAAGAGGGACCACCTCTCTTCGGGCGGCCGCTCCGCACGCGCGTCGGCCTGCTCTTCGCTTCGGCACTGGGCCTCGGCTGGCTCCTGTTCCACGCGGCGCCGACGCTGCTCGACGCGGCCTGGGTTCCGCGCGGCGCCCGCGGTGCCCGAGAGATGGGCGACCTCGGCGTCACGCCGTTTTTCGCGGCCATTTTCGCCTTCGTCAACATCCACCACTACTTCATGGATCACGTGATCTGGCGGCGAGAAAACCCGGAGACGCGCTATCTCGCTCGGGACACCGAGCACCGGAGAAAGGCAGCCACATGAGTGCGACGTTCACCATCCTGAGCCCGCTCGATCCGAAACGCATGATCGACGTCGAAAACGCCGTCGAGGTCGCGCTCGAGCAGTACCTCGAAGACCACCCGGACTGCGACGATGATTGGGGGCAGATGGGCCCTGGCGGCCGGCTGCCGAGCCTCGACGAGGTTCGCGCGGCCTATGCTCGCTACGGCCTGACGCTCGAGCAAGACGTGCTGGCTCGCTTCCAGCGGTGTCGCTCCGCCTTCACCATCGATCGACCGGGCGACATCGAGGTTGCCGGAGGGCTCCAGGTTTCGCTCCTGCGTTTCCTCCTCGAAGAGATCGGCGAGTCCCTGGTGCTGCTCAACGATTACCCGTTCGAAACCAGCGAGGCGCTGCTCACTCGCTTGAAGAAGCGCCGGAGCGCGCCGGGCTTCGGCAAGTCTTCGGCGCCGAAGCGCCGCCCAGTCGCGCGGCGCGACGAGAAACCGGGCGAGCTGCGGGCCATCGGCATCTTGCGACTGCTCGAGCGCGCGATGAGCGATGTGCGCGTGGCCATCGACGTGAAGGCCGCGCTGGCCAAAGTGAGCGCTTCGGCGCAACGCTACGCCGTGTTCTTGTTGGAAGAAGGGGCCGAGAGCGACGCCAAGGCCGCCAAGGCCCTCGGCATGACGAAAGCAGAGCTCTTGGAGGTGGCCGAAGAGCTCGAAACGGCGCTGCGCCGGCGCTGACCGCACCTCACTCGCTGATGCGCTCCACGCGACCGTCTGCGTGCTTCGCGAACCGCGTCGGGTCGCGGCCGTGGACGGGGTCGTCGGCGGGCCAGGGCCACCCACCATAACCAGTGCGCCGATAGTCCAAGAACGCTTGCTCGATTTCGCTACGCGTGGTCATCACGAACGGTCCGTGCTGCACCACCGGCTCACCGATGGGGCGACCTTGGAGCAAGAGGAGCTCGCACGCTTGCTCGCCCGCTTCGAGCTCGAAGCTCCGTTGGCTGTCGACGAGCGCAGCCAAATGCCCGTCGAGCTTCTCCCCACCGAGGGTGATGTGGTCTCCCGCGAAGAAGTAGAGTGTGCGGAGCGCGTCAGGGTGCGTCGCCGCCGGAAGCTCGAGACGAGCCCCCGGCTCCATGCGCAGCGTCCAGATGGCGACGTCGGTGTCGGCGCGCGCAGCCCACGACCGCGGGGGCGGCGGCGGTGGTCGACGACCATCGAACGCTCCGGCCACGATCGTGATCTCCGTGAGCCGTCCGTTCGAGTCGCGTCGCTCGACGCGCGGGATGTCCCGGCTCCAGAGCATCGAGAAGTGGGGCGGGGCGAGCTTGTCCTCGCGCGGCAAGTTGAGCCAAATCTGGAAGAGCTCGACGGGATTCTCGCGCTCGCGTTCGAGGAGCGGGAACATCTCCGAATGCACGATGCCGCCGCCCGCGGTGAGCCACTGCGCGTCGCCCTTCCCGAAGCGCGCCGCGGCGCCCAGAGAATCGGAGTGATCGATGTAGCCGCGCCTCGCCAGCGTCACGGTCTCGAACCCACGGTGAGGATGCTGGGGAAACCCGGGCACCACCCGGCCGTGGTACATGCGAAAGCCGTCTTTCACGACGAAGTCCTGGCCCAAATCGCGACCCGCGAGGGAGGCCTCGGGACCGAGGTTCTCGTTGCCCTTCGGGTAAGCGTCGTCGTGGTGAACGCAGAACAAGAACGGATCGACGGTCACCCACGGAAACCCGAGGGGGCTCGTCTCGAGCACGGCACTTCGCATCGGCGGAAGTGTAGGGCGGAGTCCGCCGATGTCACAGCCACAGGAGAGCAATCACCGCGAGCGCGAGCACGACGGCACTGACGATGCCGCCGATGGCGAGCAGACGGCGATCGGCCCCTGGGTTCCGATCTCGGAAGGGCAACACGACGGGTTCGTCGTCCGGGACCACGATGGCGGGGACGTGCCAGCGCGCAGTGGGCGGCTCCAGGGACGCTGGTGACTCTGGCTCGGCCGCGTGCAGCTCGGTGGCAGCCGCGACCGTGTCGAGCTCGACAGCGACGGAGTGCAACTCGACGGACTCCACGACGACCGGAGGTGGCTCGACTCGATCGAGCGACGGCCAGGCGGTGATCGACGGCGCCGTCCGCTCGGCCGCCGGCGCGGGGCGCGGTCGGACGTAGATCTCGGCGTCGTCTTCCTCTTCGGGCTCTTCGCACGGAATGATGGGAGCGGTCCCCGCCGCCGGAGGATTGCTCCAGCGCTCGGGATGGTACGCATCCGAGCAGGGCGCCTCGTCCGGCGCATACACGCTACGGAGCGTGCTCGAGCTCTGAAGCCCGAGGCGCGCGGGCTCGCGCACGACCGGGGGCATCCCGACGATGGTCCCCTGGGCCGTCCGGCGGGGGCCGTGGCTCACGGGGCCGGAGGCGGGTGTGCTCATGGCAACCGACCTACGCTTTGCCCCGGTCGTTTCTTCCCGGAGGCGATCGCCGACACGAAATCACTGGGCTATTCGCAGCTGGAATTCCACGCCGGAGCCACCGACTTGAAGGCCGAGTAGGAGGGCTTCTGACCGCCGTTGGTGTCCAAGACGCCGAACGGCGACACCATTCCGTCACTCCAGCAGAACCAGAACACCACGGGCACCTGCGCGCCGTAGCCCGCGGCGAGCGCGTAGACGTTCTTCAGGTATTGGGCTTGGTTACCCGAGTCGACGGTGCCGATCTCCGTCACCCACACGGGCTTGCCGAACGCGAGGTACGCGCTGAAGAGCGAGCTCATGTTGCCGAAGCCCCAGCTCGCGTTGGGCCAGTTGTCCGGAGCGCGCTGTCCGTACGGATGAATGCCGACGCCGTCGGCGAAGAGCCCGCCCACCGCATTCTTCGCCTGCGTCAGATAGCCTGCGTTTCCCGAGGCGAGACCACCCACGATCACGGGCGCCGACGAGTGGGCCTTCACCGCGGCCTGCGCGTCTTTCAGGAGCTTGCCGTAGGTCGCTGGCGGCACGTACGGATCGTAGCCGGGCTGAGCCGCAAGATCGGGCTCGTTCCAGATCTCCCAGCCATCGACCCCGTTGCCGAGACTCTGGGCCAGGCTGCCGAGCTCTTGCACGTACTGGGTCACGTAGCTGTTCCACTGCGCGGCACTGGCGCTCGACCCGGGTGAGCCAACCGATGTGCTCGCGTAGTCGAAGATGAGCAGGACTCGCACGCCGCCACTTCGCAGCGCAGCGATCTGACCCTTCTGCGTGGCCGCGCTCACCCATTGCTTCCACTCGATGCGCGCCCAGCGCGCGCCGAGCGTCTTGAGCTCCGCCGCGCTGGGGTTGCCCTTGGGATTGGCTGGATCGACGTTGATGGCGAAGCGGTTGCGCGTCGCCTGATCCGAGCAGTTGCCCACGGGACCTCCTCCGCCTCCGCCGCTACCTCCCGTCGTGCCACCCGCTCCACCGCTGGCGCCGCCCGCTCCGCCGCCGCTCGTTCCGCCAGCTCCGCCGCCGCTGGTTCCGCCGCTCCCACCACCACCGCCCGCGCCGCCGTTCGAGTAGATCTGACAGCCCGCGACGGCAGTGCCGTTGTCTTTGGTGAACGTGAATTTGAGGACACCCGCGCCGTGCCCGGAGACGAGCCAGCGCCACGAGTAGGGGCCGCTCCCCGTGATCTGGAGGTCACTCACGCTGGGCGCGCCCGCACCCGAAACGTCCATGCCGATGTAGACGTAGCCCGGTGAGTCTTGGAACGTGACATAAAACGGCTTGCCTGCCGTCGCCGGGTTCTCCGAGAAGCTGAAGCGCTTGTCGCACGGGAGCGGCGTGCCTCCACTCCCTCCACCGCCGCTCGTGCCCCCACCGCCCACTGGCGCACCGCCGCTCGCAGCGCTGCCGCCTGCACCCGAGTCGGGCCACGCTGTGCCGCCGACCCCGGAGCCGCTACTCCCTCCGTTGCCGGAACCACCCACGTTCGACGAGTCGTCGCCCGAACCCTCGATGCCACAAGCGACGAGCGTCGCCGACACCATGAGCCACCCTGCCGCGCGCTTCACGCCGAAGAGGATACGGCGTCGGGCGCGCGACGGCCACCGTGGGTCCCGCACGCGCGGCTGGCGCCGGGAATCGGCGGCGCCGGGGCCTTCGAGGGGGCAGCGGAGATCGGCGACTACCTACAAACGTGCGCGTCGCACTACGCGCCCTCCGAACCAACGCCGTCTTTCGCGCTCGGTCGCGGCGAGTCAGCGGAGCCCCGGTGCACCACGTCGTCGCGCCCACCACCACCAGCGTGACGAACCTCGGGTCAGGTCCCGCGACTCGCGTACGCGAGCACGCACGCACGCAAGCTCCTGAGCACGATCGCGAGCTTCACGCACACCGAGCGCGCGAGAAGGCGACCGAACGAGCACCAACGAACACGATCGCGAGCTCGCAAACACCGAATCGACCCAACGCAGAGGAGCGCGAACGTGCGCGCAGGCGGGCTCGCACTGCGCACGTCGCGATGGAGCGGACTCGGAGCGTCACGAAGGAGTGCACACGAACGCGTGCCGACGAGCGGATTGCCCCCACTCGAGCGAGCCGGGCTCGCCGATCGGCACGTTCGCATCCGCGAGCGGGTTGACAGAACGAGTTCGATCGTGTAGGGTTTTCCTCGTTCAGATGTATTTGCATCTCGCACCATCCAGTCACCTCCTCGGTTCCAGCGAACCGGGCGCCGGTGCATCGATCACGTGGAATCGCGATCGATGTGCCTTCGTCGGAGGCAACACCTGAGCGGCCAGCGCCCGTCTGACGGAGCGCCCGACGAGGCCGCCTGGTTCCCCCCGGCGGCCTCGCTGCTTTTGTGGCCTATTTTCCGATGTTTTCTGCTTTTTCCGACTTCCGCACTTTCCCTTTGGAACAAACCCGAGCTCGCGTGAATCCAATCTCTCGCTCGATCGTCAGAGTCGAAACACGGACCGAACGACAACCAAATCCAAATCGATCATGTCTAGCTTGAACCCCAACCCCAGCGAGCTGCGCCACCGAGAGGCGCTTCGCCGTGGCCCGACGTGTGCACACGAGTGTGCGACGTGGCTGGCCGCGCGCGGAGCATTCTCGGATAGCCAGCTCGAAGGTCAGGTCACCTGAGGCGGCGCGAAGTCCATCGCTCTTCGCGCAAGGCCGCCTCGGTGATCGACCCAGGCGGCCTTTCTCATTTGGCGGCACGCGACACGAAGCGCGCACGACACGGGAGAGCTCCATCCCATCCTCCGCACTGCGTACACACGAAGAACGAATCGAAGACACCGCGCGAACCCACGTTCGCTCGGGGTACTAGCTCAACGGCAGAGCTGCCGGCTTTTAACCGGTCGATCGAGGTTCGACCCCTCGGTGCCCCACCGTTCGACTCCGGTCGAACGAACCGTTTCAACGAATGGCCCACGTCGGGTCGGCGCACACGTGCGCCCTGTTGTTTGAAAACTCGTGCGAAAGAGAGCGGGCGCTCGGCAGAACGCCGAAGCGTCCGCTCTCCACGGGCAGCCCGCCACGGCTGCCCGAGCTGCCCGCGTACGCATCTGGCGAGGCGACCGGATTGTCGATCCGGCGAGGAGGGTTCGATTCCCTTCGCGGGCGCCCACGCTTTTTCCCATCCGATCTCCCTGTCCTGCCGGATTTTGCAGGCTTTGGTTTACGAAACCGATTGCGCTTGGTTCGACTCCAAGCAGGGAGGCCAAAAGCTCCCTGTCCTGCCGGAACCGCAGGCGTCGTCGTCCGAAGGCGAGTGCGCTTGGTTCGACTCCAAGCAGGGAGACCGGAAGAGTCACCCTCTCTCGATGGAGGAATCCGAAAACCATGAACCCATAGTCCCAGAAAGCAGGTCCCATCATGCACACGAGGACTCTCGTGCTCACGTCCTGGTACTTCCCGCACAAAGTGATCCGCTGGGAGGACGCGGTCACCCTCGTCTTCCTGAACAAGGTCGACGTCGTCGTCTCGTACGACGAGGAGATCCGTTCGCCGTCCACGACCATCCGCATGCCGGCGGTCGTGCGGCTGAAGCGCAAGATCTCGACCGTGAAGCGTGGCGTGAAGTTCTCGCGCATGAACGTCTACCTGCGGGACGACTTCACCTGCGCGTACTGTCAGAAGAAGCTCGCGATGAGCGAGCTCACGTACGACCACGTGCACCCGCGTTCGCGCGGTGGCCGCACGGAGTGGGAGAACATCGTCACGGCCTGCATGCCGTGCAACACCAAGAAATCCAACAAGACGCCGGACGAGTCGGGCATGTGGCCGCGCAAGCGGCCGTACCGCCCGAGCTCGTTGCCGCTCGCGCCGCCGCGGATCGATCCGACCACGGCGCCCGCGGAGTGGCGTGAGTTCACGCTGGTTCTCAGCGACTCCGGCGCCGTCTGAGCCCACGCGGGCCGCCCCGAGCGGGCGGCTCGCGTGGCGCTTTTCTCTCGCGGAGCGCCGACACGATTCGGCCCTCCCCGCAGCCGCACTCGGGCTCGAGTGACCCGCGGGTCACGGAGCGTGCTCCTGCAAACAAGATTCACCGGACCGAGCTCTCGGCCGGAAGGGCCCTACACGCAATCGCTTGGCGGGGCAGTGCCCCGCAGCCCGAAAGGACCATGGCCTTTCCACTCGAGAGCTGGTTCGAAGATTTTCCGCGCCCGGCCGACGAGGCCCTACACGCAAACTAGTGGTGGTTCGAATCCATCCAACCTAGCCATAATTGGGTTGTTGCCTAAGGGTAAGGCATCAGTCATTGAAACTGACAACAGTCACGGCTTCCTCACTCGGGCGCGGGGAGCTCGTTGGCTCCTTGGAGCACTGCTCCGCACCACGGGGCCGGGCCGTCGAGGCACTCCGGTGCTTCCGGCCTTCACTCTTCCGCGCCGTCGAGGCACTCGCTGCGTCCGGCCATCACTCTTCCGCGCCGTCGAGGCACTCGCTGCCTCCGGCCATCACTCTTCCGCGCCGTCGAGGCACTCCGTGTCTCCGGCTTCCCGACCGTCCGAGGTGACCGCTGACAACCGCGTTCACCTCCGGTCCCACTCTTCCGCGCCCGCTCGACGAGGCCCTACACGCAACCTGGATGTTGGTGGTTCGAATCCACCGGAGTGCCAATTGGCACTTCTCGCCCAACGGTAGGGCACCCGGCTATTGACCGAAAACCACGGCTTCTTCACTCGGACGCGGAAAGCTCTACTCTCGGGAAGATCCCGAGACCTGACAGGAGTCGCTCCCATGACCACGCAAACGCGGCTGCCCGAGAGCCAGCTCGGACCGGCCGAAAAGCTACTCGACCTCGTTCTCTCCTCGTCGGCCCACCTCTGGCACAACCGCCCGGGCCTCGACGTCGGAGGCGTGTGGTACCCGCGCAAGGACCAAAAGCGCAACCGCGCGCTCGCGCGCGGCACACCGGTGGCGTCGGGTCTGTTCGTTCCGGCCGCGACCTCCCTCTACTCGCGCCTGCTCGAGATCTACCAACTCAACGTCGATCTCATGGCTCACTTCGCGAGCTACGCCCTGAAGGAGACGGAGTGGCGTGACCTGAAGGTCGCCTGCGCCGCCCTCATGCTGGTGCAGCAGCGCTCGGGCCAACCGGTCCACGACGACGACGGCACGGTCGCGTTCTATGACGACGACTACCGTCGCATCGGCGAAGCGATGTTGCTCCACTACGAGCAGAAGTCGACGCGCATGATGACGCCCAAGGCGGTGCTGCGCGTCGCCGAGCTGCTCGAGACGAGCGACGTCGCCGAATTGAACCGCTTGGCGGGCTTCTCGGATCCGGCCGCGAAGAAGCCGGCGCTCGGTCGCTGGAAAGGCGCTGCCACGCGCTGGCTGCGCGTCCGCGAGGCGAACCGGCCCATGCTCGAAGGTTTGGTGGCCGCCGGCTACAAGGAGACCATCAAGAAGATTGCGCGCAAGGCCGGCTACAAGCCGGAGAGCGCGGCCTTCTATCAGATCCTCGGCTGGAAGCAGAAGCAGGCTCCAGGCGGTCACCGCAGCGTGGGCCTCGATGGTCTCGTGCTCGAGAAGCGCGAGCGCTTCGACGGCATCTCGGAGGTCGAGATCTGCGAAGCCATCGAATCGCAGAAGCTCAAGTACAAAGAGGTCATCGGTCGGCTACCGCCGGACGTGGGCCTCACGCCCGCCATCATGGTGGCGCTCTTGCCGAGCTTGTCGGACCGAGACCTCCGGATCTTGACTCCCACCCTCGAGAACCTGGGCCTGCTTGCGGCGCCCGAGGTGCGCGATCGCTGGGAGGCTGCGGTACAGAGCGCCACGGATCAACGTGCGCTCAACATCGCCAAGAACGTGCGTGACGCCGCGCTGAAAGAGAAGCTCGAAGAGGCCGCGGACCACGCCGCGAAGCACGCGGTCGAGGCCGCCACTCGCGAGGTCGACGTGCGCGTCATGTTCCTGATCGACAAGAGCGGGAGCATGCAGGGCGCCATCGAGCAATCGAAGGAAGCGTTGTCGCGCATCTTGGCGGGTTTTCCGCCCGAGAAGCTCCACATCGCGAGCTTCGACACCATGGGCACGGTGCTCGTTCCCAAGGCCCCGTCGCGGGTCGCCGTTCAGCACATGCTGAGCAGCATCCGCGCGGAAGGTGGCACGCTCCACTCGTCGGCGGTGCACGCGCTCCGCCGCGCGGGCGTGAACGTGCCGGCGAGCGCCAAGCTGGTCGTGATCGTCGTGGGTGACGAGGCCGGCGAGGCCGGCGTCAACTTCGCCGAGAGCTTCCGGCGGGCGGGCTACGACCCGGCCGCCATGGCCCTGCTCGTGAACGTATCGGTGAGCCGTGGCACCACGGTTCGCGAAGCCGCGCGATCGCTCGGCCTGCCGTTCAGCGAGGTGTCCATCGACCAGTTCGACGATCCGTATCAGGTCCCGCGCGTGCTCCAAGCGCTGCTCGATGCACCGCGCGCCGCCCCCACCAAGCAATTTGGCTGGGTCGAGCGCGTGATGTCCACTCCGCTCTTGGAGCTCCCGGCGTGACCAAGCTCGACTATCGGAAGTTCTTGGCTTCGAACCGCGCGGCGACGAAGGTCCTCGCGTACTTCGGCGGGCGGCTCGTACACGACGGCTCTCGCCGCTACGGCGTGAGCGTCGAACAGCCGCCGGGCTTCTACGAGTTCGAGCTCACCGGGCGCTCGGCGATCCCCCTCCGCCGCGCCGACGCTCCGGACCTTTCCTCACTGCCCGTCGTGCGCGGCCATTTCGCGCGCGGCTGGCTCTTCGGCGGGGGTCGTGACTCGAGCCCGGTGGAGCTCCTCCCCACGGAGGAGCCCCCGGTGCTCGCGCCGATTCTGGCGCGCAAGAACCCGGGCGGAGAGCTCATCTTCGATCGCCTGGAGTTCGAGACCGAGAGCGAAGAAGGCGCGCGCCTGGCGCTCGAAGAGGAGCGCGGCATCGCCGACCTCAAACACGTCTCCGCGTCGCTACGCGCCGCCTTCGGCTACGCGCTCGCGGCCCGCGTCAGCGAGCGCCTCGAGGTCCCCATCACTCCGCGCGAAGCACAACGAGCCATCGCGTCCATCGCAGCAGAGGGTCGGAGCGGCGCAGAACGCCTCTTGCGCGAGCTCGAGTCCGAGCGCGAGCTCGAGCGCGTGCGGGTCGAGGCATGGCTTCGCAGCGCTGGGCGGAGGCCGGGGCCCACTCTCCCCTCGCCCACGCCGTCCCGAACTCGGGGTGCCAGCCCGGCGGAACGCGCAGCGCGCGCTCTCGACGTCGCGGGGGCCGAGTTCCTGGATTCGCGCAGCCTCGACGGAGGGCTCATCGAGGTCACCTATCGCTTCTTGGGCCAACGCTTCATCAGCGTGGTCGACGAGCACACGCTGCAGGTCGTCGACGCCGGCATCTGCCTCTCGGGCAGCGACCGCTTGGTCACGCTCGAGAGCCTGCCGTCGGTGATCCGCGAGGGCATGGACGACGGCGTGCTCAACATCACGCGGAGGTGAACCATGGCGCGCGAAGTCTTCTTCTTGATCGGGCGCGGCGGGGCGCTGCTCCATTGCGACGCTTCGTCGAGCCCGAACGCGCTTCCAGACTCACGCCGTCGCTGGGAGGTCATCTGGGAGCATCGTCAAGAGCTCGAAGAGCTCGCGCACAGTCACCCCCACGGCCCCCTGGCGTTCTCTCAAGAAGACGAGACCACCATGCTCGCGCTCGAGAGCGCGCTGGGGAAGACCTTGCGCTTCTCTGTGGTGGCTCCCGACGGCACGTTGCGCCGTGAAGGGGCGACGACGACGCGCATCGAACGCGAACACGAAGCCTGGTGGGCCGAGCTCCTGCGCCTGGCCTCCGGCATGAACCCGAAACCCGGGGAGGAATGACATGGCAATCTTGAACATCACGTACAACGGCATGAGCGCGGACTACGCGCGGCCCGTCGACGACTGGTCGTCGGACGCCGACGTCCGGCGCTTCGCGGTCGAGATCGTGCGGTCGGGCGGCCTGCGCGGTCTCCACATCGCGAACCTGCCGCACCACGCCTTCGACCACTACGTCGTGGATCGCTTCGATGGCCCGCGGGGCCAGAAGCGCATCTATCTGCGGCCGAAGGTTCCGTTCGGCGTCGCCGAGCGGGCGGAGTAGAGTCGAGGGCATCATGCGCATCGTGTTTTGCGGCGTGGGTGCCCTCGGCTCGAGCGCCGCGCTCTTGTGCCGAAATCTCGCCGCGACCCTGGTGTTCGTGGACTTCGATCGAGTCGAGTCCAAGAACCTGGCCGCGCAGGCCTTCGTGAAGCCGAGCATCGGCAAGAACAAGGCCGAAGCGCTGAAGCTCCAGCTCGCGAACTTCCACGGCGTCAAGGCCGAAGCCTTCGGCGTCCGTCTCGAAGCCACCAACACCGAAGCCCTGCTCGGCACCGCCGATCTCGTCGTCGACTGCTTCGACAACGAGAAGAGCCGCAAACTGGTGAGCGAATTCTGTCGAGAACGAACGAAACCCCTGGTGCATGCCGCGCTGGCCGCGGACGGGAGCTTCGGCCTCGTGCGCTGGGACGCCCGCTTCGTGGCCGACGCCGAAGATCACGAGGGGCAAGCCACCTGCGAGGGCGGCGAGCATCTGCCGCTCATCGGCCTCGTCACCGCGGCGCTCGCGCGCTCGATCCAAGCCTTTTTGCAGGATCGCTCCGAGCGCGACTTCATGATCAGCTTGAACGGCGTCGTCGAAACCTGACGACGCTCGACGCATGCGGGCGCTCGTCGATCCCGCTCGAACTCTGGCACGACTTCTGCGCGGCATCCCCAAGCCCGAGGCTCAGATCGCAGCCTGCCGCGTAACGTCGAGTCGTCGCCCGTCTGGCCCGGACGCAAAACGGGCAACATCTGGGCGTAGCTCAGCCTGGCAAGAGCGCCGGTTTCGGGTACCGGAGATCGCAGGTTCGAATCCTGCCGTCCAGACCACGTCGAAGATTGCACGGTAGCCAAGCGGAAAGGCGAGCGGCTGTTCACCGCGTCATCGGGGGTTCGAATCCCTCCCGTGCAGCGGGTGCCCCGCGCACCATTGCTCCGAAGTGTTGCGGTGGCATGCCGGACTCTTACTCCGAGCGGCGAGGGTTCGATTCCCTCCGGAGCAACGCCGACAACCCAATGGCTGGGACCCTCCCTCGTAGCGAGGTGCTCGTGAGTTCGATTCTCACTGTCGGCTCCGTGTTCTCTCCTCTGTCACCTCGTATCTCGTAGAGCGGGCGTCGGAAGCTGACCTGGTGGAAGCGCTGGTCTGAAGAGCCAGAGGTGTTGGTTCGATTCCAACCCGACGCGCTGTGGCCGTGGTGTAGCGGTACGCACGGCAGGTCGTGGCCCTGCAGGAACGAGTTCGAGTCTCGTCGGTCACCCAAGGGACGGTCGTCCAACAGGAAGATGCTGGTGTCGCAAACCAGAGATCCGGGTGCGACTCCCGGCCGTTCCACTCTTTCGCTCTCGGCTTTTCATTCCGGCCCGCTCACCCCACCGGAATCCCCCCGGGCGGCACAGCAGCCCCCGTGAACCCGACGCGGAGACCCAGGACGTCAGTATCCGTCCGCAAAGCGTCGCCTCCGACGCGGGACCCAGCACCTCACACGACGAATGAAAATTCTGTCTTGGCGGCCTTGGCGGCCTTGGCGGTTCGCCCAAACGCGATTCAATTCGCTTCGCATGCAAAGCGTCGCCTCCGACGCGGGACCCAGGACGTCACGCGACCAGCGAAAATCTCTGTCTTGGCGGCCTTGGCGGCCTTGGCGGTTCGCCTAAACGCGATTCAGTTCGCTTCGGCCTTGGCAGCCTTGGCGGTCTTCTCGCTCTCTAGGTTTCTAGGTCCGAGGTCGTGGTGACCTACCGGTTTCCAAATCCGGCGGTCGGGGTTCGATTCCTCGCGGACCTGCTCGTCTCGCCAACTGGTTCCCATCTTCTAATGGCTCAGGATCCGAGTTTCTCAGTCTCGGGATCGGGGTTCGAATCCCCGTGGGAACGCTCGCTGCGCTCGCCGTCCCACCCGGCTTCAGGCAGTCCCTCGCCACTTCGTGGCTCACGCCGTTGCTCGAATCCCCGTGGGAACGCTCGCTGCGCTCGCCGTCCCACCCGGCTTCAGGCAGTCCCTCGCCACTTCGTGGCTCACGCCGTTGCTCGAATCCCCGTGGGAACGCTCGCTGCGCTCGCCGCTGGGCGAGCCGACGCGGAACGTGTTCGTCTGGTGACGACGCCACTTTCACGAAGTGGAGCAGCCGAGTTCGATCCTCGGGTTCCGCACTGTCGCTACGCCCCGTGGCGGGACCAGTCTCTCATACGGACTCGGGTCGCGGTTCGACTCCGCGCGTAGCGTCCGAGCGGGACGCCGTCGTCTGGTGACGACACCACCCTGACGCGGTGGCTCGGCCGAGTTCGATTCTCGGGTCCCGCACACGGGGATGGTCCAATGGCAGGACGCGGGCCTTTGAAGCCCTGCGGTCCAGGTTCGAGTCCTGGTCCCCGTACCGAGCGCGCTCACCGCGCTCGCGCGCATGGAAGGTGAACTGGTCATGGGACCGGGCCTGCGTCGAAAGCAGTGCGAACCCAAGGGTTTGGGGATCGAGACCTCCACCTTCCTCCGTTTCGATTACGAGCTCGAGTGGCGGAACTGGAAGACGCACCAGGCTCAGAACCTGGCGCTCCCTCGTGGGCGTGTGAGTTCGACTCTCTCCTCGAGCACCGCGCGACGCATCGGTGTTGCGCTCGACTGGAAACCGAATCGTTCATAGGAACGAACCCCGCTGCTGACGGGAGTGCGCCCACCGGCGTGAGGTGCGAGTCCTCCGGTTTCCGCTGCTGGCTTTGGTGCACGCCGTAGCGCGTCCGCTCGAGCTGGCCACTCTCTGCGACGGTCATTCAACAGCAGGATCCGAGAGCGCCACTCTTGGTATGCGGGTGCAACTCCCGCCCGTCGCTCCGACTCCGTTCTGTTCGACCCGATGGCCCGGTGGGCCGGCGCGGTTTGCAAGTCCGCGTGGGCGAGTTCGACTCTCGCTCGGGTCTCCCCGTCTTTCACGCTTCGCACGAGTTTTCCCAGATCACGGTTTCGGCTCCCCACGAGCCGATCGCGAATCGGGGCGACTGTCTCCTTCCAAGAGATCAGGTCACGTCGTCCACCCGAGGTCGTCCGACACCTTGCTAAGTGCGTCGGTGCCGAAACCGCCAGTTTCTTGCTTGAACAGGAGTAGTCCCATGAATCCCATCTTGATCCCTCAGTCTTTCGTCGGCCTCCTCTACGAGGATGGTTCGTTCGTGCGCACCCTCGACGCCGGTAAGCACGAGCTCAAGAACCCGCTCTTCGCTCGGATCGAGCGCAAGGTGGAGCTCGTCGACCTGCGCGAGCGTTCGCTCACCTTGAAGGGTCAGGAGATCCTGACCGCCGACAAGGTGGCCATCCGCGTCTCGCTGCTCGTCTACTTCAAGGTCGTGGACCCGGTCGCGGCGCTCCACAACGTGGCGGGCTACGAGGAGCGCATCTACGAGGACGTCCAGCTCGCGGCCCGCCGGTTCCTCGCGAACCGGACGCTCGAGGCCATCTTGAGCGACCGCAACGAGATCTCCGACGCCGTGCGCGAGGACGTGCGGGCCACGGCCACCGGCTACGGTGTCGCGATCCTGCGTGCAGACGTCAAGGACCTGGTGTTCCCAGGTAACTTGCGCGAGATCATGAACCAGGTGCTCGAGACGGAGCGGCGTGCCGAGGCGGAGATCATCCGCGCCAAGAAGGACGCCGAGTCCGCCAAGATCAAGGCCGAGGCGGCGCGCGACCAGGCGGTGCTCCAGATGGAGACCGAGATCGAGCGCGCGCGGCGTCAAGCCGAGGTCGAGCGTGCTCGGGCCAAGCTCAACCTGGAGCTCGCCTTGGAGAAGGCGCACCAGGACGCGCAAGTCGAGCGCGAGCGGGCGGAGCTCCGCCTCGCCCTCGAGCTCGACCAGGCGGCGGCGCTGCGGCAAAACCCGGAGCTCTTCAAGCTGCGGGAGCTCCAGACCTTGACCGACATGGCACAAGCGGGTGGTCGCTTCGCCATCGGTCTGCGCGCTCCGGCGGCCTCGACGCTGCTCGCCGATGGCGACGCGGACGGCAAGCACCGGTCCTAGTGACCCGAAGGAGCGGCCCAGGCATCCCACCTGGGCCGCTTCGCCTTTTCCGGCGACTCGACGAGGGCCGGCGAACGTGCAACCGTCGCGCGAACTCGTACGGAGCGTGAAGTCACATGCGATTGGGCCTTTCTCGAGTCGTGTCCACCCTCGTACTCACTCTACTGGCCACGGGAATGGGATGTGGCACCCCAGGTAAGGGCGGGGAGCTGGTTCGAACCGAGCCGCCTGCCGTCCAGAACTCGCTGTGCGACTCGGTCGCCGACTTCGGTCAACCGTTGATCGTCGATCTGAAAGCGCACGAGCGCGCGGTCTACGAAGCCGTCATGCAAGACGGCGTGGCCGTGGTCAAATACGACTGTAACCACCTCCAGCTGCTGAAAGACTGCAAGATCGACGGGAGCTACGGCTTCGTCGGCCTGAGCCCGAAAGAAGAGGTGGTCCGTCTCCAGGGCTCCGACGAGATCCGAGTCAACCTCCCGACGTTCGGCGCGAAGCTCGCGACGGAAGTGTCACGGGACGCGTCGCTGGACCTCGGGATGATCATGGTGGGCATGCGCCGCACCACGGTGACCGAAGCCGATCGACCGAGAATGAAGGGAAACGCCTGCGCCGGCGCCACCCACTTCGTGCGCGGCGCCTTCGTCGGCGCGTTCGCGCTGCGCCAGGGGTCCTCCGGTTCGGTGAGCGGCGCCCTCGAGATCCTCGGGAGCGGCGTGTCCGCCGCGAGCTCGAGTTCGAAGCGCACCGAGAACCGTGATGGCGACGCCAGCGCCTGCAAGAACTTCGATCCGAAGTCGAGCTCGCCCGACGGAAAGTGCGCGGCGCTCCTCCGCCTCGAGCTCACGGCCATCGACGTGAAACCCGTGGACAACGCCGGAACGGTCGACGTCTGCCCGAAGGACTTGGTGCTGACCGCCGGGAAATGCGCTCCGCCGAGCGCGAGCCTCCCGTTCCAGTGCCGCGAGGGACAGCGTGAAGAGTGCGCCGCCCAGTGCGAGAAAGGTCACGTCGGGAGCTGCGCGGCCCTCGGCTTCATGTTCTTTGGCGCGCACGGCGTGAACCCGGACCCCGAGCAGGCCGCCAAGCTCTCCCAGAAAGCTTGCGATGGCGGCAGTTCGCGCGGCTGCAACAACCTGGGCCGCGCCTACGAAGTGGGAGAAGCGCTGCCGAAAGACGTCAGCAAGGCGCGCGAGCTCTACGCGAAGGCCTGCGAGGGGGGATTCGCGCGGGGCTGCACCAACCTTGGCGTGCTCGCGGAGCAGGACAAGGATCTCACGCGGGCGAACTCGCTCTTCGATCGCGGCTGCAACGCCGGCGACGCCCGAGGTTGCCACTACCTCGCTTTGAACCTCGACAAGGGCGCGGGTGCGGCGCGGGATGCGGAGCGGGCGAAAGCGCTGTTCGAGCGCGCTTGCGATGGCAAGTTCGGCGACGCCTGCGCGCTCCTGTCTTCGAAGCTGGTCGGCGGCAGCGAGGAGCAGCGCGCCAAGGGGCTGAAGGAGCTCGAGCAAAACTGCAATCAGGGCACCGCCAGCGCTTGCCGCTTCCTCGGTGGAATGCGCCTCACGGGCTCACACCTCCCGCGTGACCCAGCCGCGGCACTCAAGAACTTCGAGAAAGGCTGCGAGGCCAAAGACGCCCCGAGCTGCGCCGATGGGGCACGACTGGCCCTGGCGGGTACCGAAGGGCTCTCGCGGGAACCGAGCCGCGGCATTGGGCTCGCCAAGAAGGCATGTGACGGAGGCCTCGCTCAGGGATGCCGCCTGCTCGCGCTCGCCTTCGTTCAAGGCGCCGGAGCGGCAAAAGACGACGCAGCCGCGTTGAAGCTACTCGAGAAGTCGTGCAGCGACGGTGACGGCGAGAGCTGCGCCGGCGCGGGCCTCCTCTATCGCGACGGCCAGAGCGTCGGCCGCAACGCCTCCCTCGCCGTGGGCATGTTCGAGAAATCCTGCCGAGCGCGCTACGCGTACGGTTGCGCCTTGCTTGCCTCGGCGCGCTTCGACGGCATCGCATCGGCGCGCGACGACGGGGCCGCGCGCGAAGCCATGTCTCGAGCGTGCTCGTTCGGGCTTTCACCGGCGTGCGGGGGCGCCTACGTGGCCCCCAAGCTCTATCCCGTGAACGAATGGGAGGACGGGCCCAAGAAGACCACCGCCTATGCAGCGGAAGTGCAGGGATCGCCAGGACCGGGCGACGGTGGTTCGCCTGCACTGGAAGCACGCCGCAGCGAGCTCACCAAGCGCATGAAAGGCAAGCTCGGTGCCCTCAAAGCCTGCCCTCGCAGCTCCGGTGTCAACGAACGTGCGTTCCGGGTGGGATTCAGCGTCGACCCGAACGGAAAGACCACGCTCACGGAGTCGGTCTGGAGCGGCGACAAGAGCTTCGATGCTTGTCTCAAACGCACGCTCGCGGGCGTGAAGGTCGACAAGGGCGAGCACACCATCAACGGTACGGCTCTCCTCGTCGTGCAGAAGAAGGTCGAGCCGTCCATGACTCTCCAGATCGCACCAGACCCCAGCGAGTTCACGCTCCCGGCGTCACTCCGTCGCCTCGGCGGCTGCTCGTGCACACCCTTGGACACGGCCGTGGTCTGCGCCCTCGAGTGCCGGACCGGCTCCGCGACGATGTACGCCTGGACCGGCGGGACGGGCATCGAAGAAGATCCGTTGGATCCGTTCCGCACCACCGCAGCGGCTGCGGCTGCTGCCGCCGCCTCCCCGCCGAAGATGTCTGCGCCAGCCGGCGCCGGCGCCAAGCAGACGTCACCGGAGATGGCGCCGCAGAAGAGCTCGCCGCCGAAGAAAACGCCGAAGAAGGAGAAGTTCTCGAAGTAGCAGGACTGGCGCGATCCGAAGGCTGACGCCTCGGACGGCTTCCAGCCTTGCCCCCGAGCGCCCTCAGCCAGCGACCTGCTTCAGCGCGAGAATCGCGACGCCCACGTCGTTGGATGCGGTGCCGTAGGCGCTCGTCGCTCCCAGCATGTCGACGGCGCGAGCGTATTCGCCCTGATTGATCACTTGGGCGACTCGGCCGGCCTCCCGGTGAAAAGCGGCGTGGGCGGAAAGCAGCTTCTGGAACTCGGCTTGCTTTCCGTGCCGGACTTTTCCGCCGGCGTGCAGCCACTTGCCGAGCGCGCAGCAGTCGTCGCGGCCGAGGGATGTGGCATCGACCTTCTCGTGCTTGGTGATGGCGACCCTCAGCTTCGTCTTCCATTCGGCGTGGGCCTGCAGTGCCGTGTCGAGTTCCATGTCGTCCTCCCGTTCGCAAAAGAGAACGGCAGGCATCGCGCAGCCTTGAGTCGACCGGCCGGTCCGGCTCAGCTGCCGACGAAGCCGAAACCGAAACGGCCCTTGATGCAGAGGTGGCCGCCGGTCACGCTGGAATCGCTGGGAGAAGTCGCCTTGACGATGCGACCGTCCTGCGCGTGCAGGGTGATGACGCAACCCACGCCGCAATAGGCGCACACGGTGTCGGTGCGGGTCTGGCGCGATTCGTCCCACGCGCCACGACCGCGAAGCTCGTACTCCGAGCGGAACATGAGCGCGCCGGTCGGGCAGACACCAATGCAATTCCCGCAGAAAACGCAGGCCGAATCGGGCAACGCGACGTCGAGCTCAGTAGAAATACGCGCATCGAATCCCCGCCCCGCCACGGCGATGGCGAAGGTGTTCTGGGCGTCGGTGCCGCAAGCTTCCACGCACTTGTAGCAGAGCAGGCACTTTCCGTAGTCCCGAACGAAGAGCTCGTTGTCGACCTTGGTGGGTTGCGCGAGATTCGCGGCCACGGAGCCCTCGACGGCCGCATGATGGCCGGGCACGCGCGCCTGCCGCTCTCCGGGCGGCGACGGCGGAGCGGCGGGACCGAATCGTTCGGGATCCCCACCGTAGCGCGCGAGGAAGCCGAGGGCCTCGGGCGCGGTAGAGAGATCCACGCTCGACGCGAGGAGCTCCATCACGAGCTTCCGGGCGGTCCGTACGCGCGGTGAATCGGTGTGGACCTTCATCCCTGGTTCCACCCTGCGGGAGCACGACGGCACCAACGTCCGTGCGCCCTCCAGCTCGACCACGCAAATGCGGCAGACGTTGACCGGAGTGAGGTTTTCGGCATGACAAAGCGTCGGCACGTCGATGTCGAGGGAGCGACACGCTTCCAGCAGGGTGGCGCCCTCCGGCACTTCGACGCGGCGGTCATCGATGCTGAGCTCGACGCGCCGCTCCGGCGCCATGGGCAAGCGCACCTTCACGGTTTCCGTCCCTGGTAGGCGCCGAGGTTCGCCACCGCGGACTCGATGGCGCTCGACGCCGTCTGCCCGAGCCCGCAGATGGACGCATCGCGCATCACTCGACCGAGGTCGGCGAGGAGCGCGAGCTCCTGTTCCAGTCCGCCGCGCGGCGCGCCGGCGTTCAGCCGGGAGATCAGCTCTTCTTGCCGCACCGTACCGACACGACAGGGCACGCACTGGCCACAGGACTCGTCGCGAAAGAACGCTGCGATGCGCGCGAGGAGGGCCGGGATCTCCACCGTGTTATCGAGCACCAGTACGACCCCCGAGCCCAGCGTGACCCCAGCCTTCCGACTGTCCTCGAACGTGAGGGGGAGCCCGAGCGAGCTCGGGCCGACGAACGTGCCAGCCGCGCCCCCGAGCAGGATGCCAGCCAGCGAGCGACCTCCCGACACGCCGCCGGCCCTCTCGAGCAGCTCGCCGAGGCTCACGCCGAATGGCAGCTCGTAGATGCCGGGGCGGACCACGCGGCCCGACACGCAAAAGAGCCGCGTCCCCGGCGAGCCGTCGGTCCCGAGCGCTCGGTACGCTTTGGCGCCGTGCTCTACGATGAACGGAACGTTGGCCAGCGTCTCGACGTTGTTGACGACCGTGGGTCGCCCGAACAACCCAGCCTCCACTGGGAACGGCGGCTTGGTGCGCGGCTCACCCCGGAACCCTTCGATGGACGCGAAAAGCGCGGTCTCTTCGCCACAGATGTAAGCGCCGGCGCCTCTGCGAAGCTCGATGTCGAACGAGCGCCCGCGCCCGAGCAGGTCGGCGCCCAAAACGCCGCGCGCGCGCGCGACGCGGATTGCGTGCGCTAGGCGCTCGGTTGCGCGTGGGTACTCCGCCCGTACGTAGAGGTAGCCGTGCTCCGCGCCGACGGTCACCCCGGCGATGGTCATGGCTTCGATCAGCGCGAACGGATCACGCTCCATGAGCACGCGATCCTTGAACGTCCCCGGCTCGGATTCGTCGGCGTTGCACACCACGTACTTGGGACCGTCGGGCGCGCGCGCCACGCTTTCCCACTTTCGCCCAGTGGGAAACGCCGCCCCTCCACGTCCGACGAGGCCCGACTCCGCGAGCTCGCGGAGGACCCCGGGCGTGCCGAGCTCCAGCGCTCGGCGGAGCGCTCGGTAGCCCCCGTGCGCTCGGTAGTCATCCAAGCTCGATGGGTCGACCACGCCCGCGCGCGCGAGCAAGCGCAGCCCGGATTCTCCCGCTTGCGGGAGCGCTGGATCCGGAATCTCGGGTGGCTCGCCCCCGTTCGAAAGCGCGAGCGCCTGGTCGAGCGCGAGCTCGCCGATGAGGCGCTCCTTCGGCTCCTCGCCCGCGCGGGTCCAAAGCGCGGCGGGGGCCCGCTCGCACATGCCGAGGCACGGGCTCCGGTGCCAATGGGCGCGCGCCCGGTCGCCGTCACTCCGCTCGAGAGCGGTGACGATGGCGTCCGCGCCGGCGAGCTTGCACGCGACGTCGTCGCACACGTGGAGCGCCACACGAGGTCGTTCGGTCAGGGCAAAGAGCGCGTAGAAGCTGGCCACACCGAAACCTTCGGCGGGAGGCACGTGCAAACGCTCGCAGATGTAGCCGAGGGCGCCTGGAGATACCCAACCCACACGCGCTTGCACCGCGTGCAAGGCGGGCAGGAGCAGGTGGCGCTTCCGGCGCGCCGCGCCCAGGGGGATCGGAGCGTCGTCGTCCCGTGGACCGAGCACCGCATCGATGGCGGCCCGTTCGGCCTCGCTGGGCGCTCGCTCGAGGGCACGAAGATCCACGGGGCGACGATACTCCGAGTCGGGGTCGGGGGCGACGGAACGGCGCTAGACGCGCTCGATGCAGACCGCTGCAGCCTTGAACTCGGCCGTCCCGCTCTTCGGATCCGTCGCATCGATGGTGAGAGCGTTGGTATCCACCTGGTCCGGGAAATGGAAGGTCATGAACGCGAGGCCGGGGCGGAGGCCGGGGTCGAGCCGCACCGGTGCGACCACCGCACCGCGGCGCGATCGGACCCGCACCGGCTGGCCCTCGCTGACGCCGAACTTCGCGGCGTCGCTCGGATGTAGATCGATGCTCTCGCCGCGCCGGAGCGGCGACGGCAATGCCCCCGACTGCACGCCGGTGTTGTAGGAATCGAGGCGGCGGCCCGTGGTGAGGCGGAGCGGGAATTCGTCGTCCAAGCGGTCGACGGGCGGAACCTGCTCCACCACCGAGAACGGCGCGCGGGGTCCGCGAACCGGCTCTTCCCACAATCGGCCATGCAGGAAACTCTCCCCCACGCTCCCCTCGTCCGGGCACGGCCACTGGATCCCCCCGAGCTTCTCGAGCCGCTCGTAGCTCATGCCCGCGTGCATCGGGCTCAGGCTTCGCACTTCGTTCCAGACTTGCTCGGGCGTGGGATCACCGAGATCGTGTCCCAGCCTTCGCGCGAGCTCGCACAAGATCTCGATGTCGTCGCGGGCGCCGGCGGGGGGAGGCACCGCGCGCCGGACACGCTGCACTCGGCGCTCGCTGTTGGTCACCGTGCCGTCGGACTCGCACCACGCAGCCGCAGCGGGCAGCACGACGTCGGCGAGCTCCGCCGTCTTCGTGAGGAAGAGGTCTTGCACGACGAGGAACTCGAGTTCGGAGAGCAAGCGCAGCGTGCGGCCCGAGTCGGCCTCGGACTGAGCGGGGTTTTCGCCGAGAACGTACAGGCAGGTGAGCTCCTTTCGCTCCATCGCCTCGAACATCTGGGTCAGGTGCCAGCCCTTCTGCGGCAGGACCTTCGTGCCCCACGCCCGATCGAACTTGGCGCGCACTTCCGGATCCTCCACGTCCTGAAAACCCGCGAGCTTGTGCGGGAGCGCGCCCATGTCGCCTCCTCCTTGCACGTTGTTCTGACCGCGCAGCGGGTTCAGTCCCGAGCCGTACCGGCCGACATGCCCGGTGAGCAGCGCCAGGTTGATCAGCGCGAGCACGTTGTCGACCGCGTTGTGGTGCTCGGTGATGCCGAGCGTCCAGCAGAGTTGGGCGCGATCGGCCCGGGCGTAGTCGCGGGCGAGTCGTGCGATGACCTGCGCCGGCACGCCGGTCTCGCGCTCGGCCCGCTCGAGCGTCCAGCCTTCGACGGCGCGGGCGTACTCTTCGAAGCCGCTCGTCGCTCGCCGGATGAAGCTCGTGTTCTCGAGCCCTTCGTGGAGGATCACGCGACCGACGGCGTGAGCGAGCGCGATGTCGCTGCCCACGTGGAGCGCCAGGTGGCCATCTGCCCATTCGGCTGAAGCGGTGCGCCGCGGATCGACCACGTAGAGCCTTGCCCCACGGCGGATCGCGGCGAGCACGTGGTGAAAGAAGATCGGATGGGTCTCGCGTGCGTTGGAGCCCCAGAGCACGATGACGTCGGCGCTCTCCACCTCGCGGTAGGAGCTCGTTCCGCCACCCGCCCCGAATACCGTCGCCAGACCGACGACGCTGGGAGCGTGTCAAGTTCGATTGCAGCTGTCGATGTTGTTGCTGCCCAGCGCTACGCGCACGAGCTTCTGCGCCACGAAGTTCACTTCGTTCGTGGCTTTCGAGCAGCTGAACATGCCGAAGCTCCGCGGGCCGCTCCGGTCCACGATCTCTCGCATGCCCAGCGCGGCGCGAGTCAGGGCTTCCTCCCAGGTCGCAGGCCGGAGCGAACCGCCGTCGCGCACCAGGGGTTCGGTCAAGCGCGGAAGGTCGTGTCGACGCACTCTTTCACCTCCCCCGAATGATAGGGGGCCGGCGTGCTCCTCCGCAACGAGGCGCCGCGGGGACACGGTGGGCTTGCCCCGAGCCAAGAGAGGGTCGAAAATCCGCCCATGCCGACCGGCAAGGACCTCCTCCGTATCTCCGCGTTCGTCTTGGTCACGGCCTCGGCTGCCTGCGGCTCCGAAGACGACGGGGGCAGCTCGGGAGGCGGCGCGAGCGGCACGGGCGGCATCCACCTCGGTGGCAGCGGAGGTTCGGTGCTGCTGGGCGGAGCAGCGGGAACCGGCGCGGGCGGAAGCGGCGGTGGCGCCGCCGACGCGGGTCTCGGCTGCGGGCAGGTCCTCGGTGTGGTTCGCGACTTCCGCTCGTCACATGCCGACTTCGAGTGCTCCAAGGACTCTCCGGTCAAGGTGGTCGATCCCGAAGGACTGAACTGCGGCCCCTGGGATCCGGAGATCGTCGGCCCCCTCGGTTCGGCGATCGGCCCCAAGAGCAAGCCCGTCTACGCGGGCGGCGCCAAGACGGCGAGCACCACCGGCGCCGGCCATTTCGGCGAGTGGTTCGGCGACGTTCCCGGCGTGAACGCGTCGAAGCAGGTGGTCTTTCAACTCACGCCCTCGGGCAAGGGCACGTTCGTCTACGAGACGCCGTTCTTCTTCCCCATCGATGGGCAGCTGTTCGATGCGGAGGCGGGCAACCCCGACAGCAACTTCTTCCCGTCCGACGACGGCAAGAAGAGGAACTTCCACTTCACCTACGAGCTTCACACCACCTTCCGCTACAAAGCTGGAAGTTCGTTCCTGTTCCGCGGCGACGATGACGTGTTCGTCTACATCAACGGCAAGCTGGCGGTGAACATCGGTGGCATCCACGTACCGATGGAAGGAAAGATCGACTTGGACCAGGGCAGAGTCGAGATCACCTCGCCCATGGGCTTCCCGACGTTGGACGTGAAGAGCGGGCTCGGCTTCACCGAGTCGATCAGCGGCGGTGTGGCAGGGAACGTGAGTCTCGGGCTCACCGCGGGTGAGATCTATCCGATGGACTTCTTCTTCGCGGAACGGAACTGCTGTGCCTCGAACTTCCGCATCGAGACCAACTTCGAATTCGTGGACTGCGGCATCGTGAAGTAGCGCGGCTCATTCGACGGCGACGACTTCGTATTCATCTAGGCGCTCGCCGCGCTCGACTTCGACGACGTCGCCGACATGAGCGCCGAGCAAGGCACTGCCGAGCGGGGAAACTGGCGTGATGACCCGAATCGGCTCGACGCGTACCGCGGCGCCGGCAGGCAGGACGAACACCACCGAGCGCTTGCCCTCCGCGCGAAGCGTCACGAGCGCCCCGGCTCGAATGGCACTCCCAGCGTCGAACGTTCCGAGCTCGAGGGACTTCAAGCGCTGGATCTCGGTGGCCAACGCGGCCACGCGCTGCGCCTGACCGCGAGCCAGATAGGACGCCTCGGTCGAGCGCATGTCCTTGTCGCTCTCGGCGCGCGCTTCCTCGTGGGTCGCCGCCTCGATCGCGCCGCGCTGAGCGGCGACCAACGTGGCGTGCTCGCGCTCGAGCTCCGCGACCACCCGTGCCAGGAGGCTCGCCTTGTCCATCGGCTCACTTCTTGGCAAAGAAATACAACGGCTGCTTCGTGCCTTCACTCAGCGTGAAGTAGCCCGTTTCATCCGCTGCGAAACCGATGGCCTCGCCTTGCGGCTCGGAAGCCACGGGCACCGGACACGGCTCACCTGCCAGCGCAGCGGCGACGCTCTGACCCGGCGCACGGCGGAACAGGAATGCACTGCCGTAGGTGCGGATCAAGATCGCGTCCCCGCTCGCGGAAATGTCCCCGCCCGTCGTCAGCTTGGCGCCCGGCAAAGAGCCCGATCCGAACTGAAGGGTCGAGATCTTCTCGAGCTCACCGCTGCCGAGCGGGGCCGCTTTCCGATAGACCGGGCTCGTGCCGTCGGCGGATTTCGCGACGATGAAGAGGTCGCCGGTCTTGGCATCGACCATCAGCGTCTCCGCGTCGTGAGCCCCGTCGGGATACGTGAGCGAGAAGGCTTCGACGGGGTCGAGCGTGAGATCCTGGGCGGCGGCGCTGGCGTCCACTTTGGGCTCGACCGCGCGGTAGACCACGACCTTCTGCCTCGCATGCGCGTTGTCGCCGATGTCTCCGGCATACAGATACGATTCGCCGCTCTTGGGTCCGGGACCGATGGCGATGTCCTCCCAGTCGATGGCGACTGCGCCCGCGAGCGTCAAGACTCCGAGGTGCTGACCACTCTTCTTCGCGACGTAGAGCTTCGGCCCGTCTCCGGAATCGTTGTTGATGAAGAGCACGTCGGCGGTCTTGCGACTCGCGGCCACGCCGCTTGCTTCGGTGATGGCGCCGAACTCGAGATTCCCGGTAGTCGCCCCGTCGACGTAGGCTGGGCAAGGCACCGGCGTCGAACCGCCTGCGCCTCCAGCCTGCGCTCCCCCACCGCCGCCACTTCCCCCCGTCGAGAGGCCGCCGCTGCCACCGCTCACTGCCCCGCCGCTGCTGCCGCCCGCCGCGATGCCACCGCTGCCGCCGCTCGAGACGCCGCCGCCCCCGCTCGCTCGGCTGTTGTCCCCCGTGTCCCCATCGCAGGCCGCGAGCGAGACGACCAAGAGGCAGGCGAAGAGCCGAAGCCGTGACGCTTTCATTGAAGCTCCGCAGCCCCGGGAAGGCCGGCCGGGGTCTGGGACACTGTACCTCCCGCGCCTTCGCCGAGTCGCGCAGCATCGGCGCGGACGTGCTCATTCCAGAAACCGAAGGCTTCGTCCAAGTAGATCTCCTTGGCTCCGTGCCCCACCCGGTGCTCGGCGACGCGCACCGGCCAATTCGCCCTGCCGAAGAGCTGCCCGAGCTCGCGAGCGGACTTGCCCACGGTGTCGTAGAGCCCATAGCCGATGTACACGGGACGCGGCGTAAGCGAAGCCAGTCGCGGGGCCAAGATCGGGGTGCCACCCGACATCGCTCCGTAGCCGTCGACTCGAATGTCTCCTTTCTGGGCGAGCGTGGCCACGAAGTACGCGCCCGACGACGAGCCGGCGAGATACACCCGACGGAACGCCACACCCGTCGCTCGTTCGAAGGCGCGCTGGGAATCGACGATCTGCTGGACGAGCTCGGGTGCGAAGCGTTTGTACGTAGACGTGGAAGTCGGCCAGCCCCACCAGTCGGCCAGCCCATCGGGCGCAAGACCCTTCCTTCCGCGCGGCAAGAGCGCGGCGACTCCCGCGCGCCCGCACGCGCTGGCGACGATGGCCTGATAAGTGGTCTTCTGCGGACTGGACGCGCCCGGCGGAACGATGCCGTGCAGATAGACGAGGAGCACGTCCGTCGGTTGCTCTGGGAGGAAGTAGCAGGTGCCTGCGTCGAGGGCGCGCACGCTCTCCGTGCAGAAGTCGCTGCTCGTGGGCGTCGGGTTCTTGGGCGGCCACGACGCGATCGGCGGCGACGCTTCGACGTTGGACGCTGGGACGACTTGGACTGGAGCCGGCGCCGGTGACCTCGGCTGAGCGACGACCGGGCCGGGCCCACGAGCATTCGGCGTCATGTGTTCAGCACACGCCCACGCCAGCACCGGCGCGAGCACCGCGGCGAGGCGACGATGGGTGGAGCGGAGCGGCACCCGCCCATTTTAGGCGAGAGCCGCCGGAGCGCGACAATTCGGACCGACGACCGCGCTTCCGGGGCTCGCCGCCACGCGTTCTGGGTTAGGAATGCCCAAGGCTTTCGGCCCGAACCAGGAGTGCAGGATGCAAACGGTGGTCGGCGGTGAGGTGGTCGCGGCGATGCTCGCCAAGGAGGGCGTCGACAAGGTCTTCGGCATCGTGGATGGCACGTACCTCGGCTTCTACGCCAGCTTCGACAAGTACGGCATCGAGCTCGTCTCGCCCCGTCACGAAACCTCCGCGGCTCACATGGCCGGCGCGTACGCTCGCCTCACGGGCAAGCTCGGCGTGTGCATGGCGAGCAACGGCCCCGGGGTCGCCAACGTGCTCCCTGGGGTGGCGGTGGAGAACGGCGAAGGCAACCGGGTACTCCTCATCACCAGCTGCCGGCGCCAAGGCATCGCCTACCCCGACCGGGGCGGGACGTTCCAGTACTTCGATCAGGTGGCTGTGACTCGCCCCATGACCAAGTGGAGCGGAGCGGTACCGAGCTTCGATCGCATCCCGGAAATGATGCGGCGAGCGTTCCGCATCGCGTATCGCGGAAGGCCGGGAGTGGTCCACGTGGACATCCCGGAGAACGTCTTCAATGGGACGTTCACCACGGCTGAGAGCTTCGCGCGCGAGCCTTCCGAATACCGCGCGCTGGCAGCGCTCGAACCGCGGGCGACGGACGTCGCGCGGATCGCCGAGCTCCTGTCGAGCGCACGCCTCCCCTTGCTCCACGCGGGAAGCGGAGTGGTTCACTCGGGCGCATACGCCGAGCTCCTCCGCGTCGCCGAGCTGCTCGATGCGCCGGTCAGCACGAGTTGGGGCGCGCGTGGCGCGATCCCGGAGAGCCACCCGCTCGCACTACCGACCAGCGCGCTCGAGGCAGTCCAGGCGGCGCGGAGCGGCGCGGACTGCGTCCTCGTGGTCGGCTCTCGACTCGGAGAGACCGACTTCTGGGGCAAGGCGCCCTATTGGGGCAAGCTCACCGAGCAGCGTTTCGTCCAGGTCGACCTCGACGAGGAGGTATTGGGTCTGAACCGCCCCACCGAGCTCTCGGTGCACGCCGATGCCCGTGCGTTCCTCGGAGCGCTGGCGCGCGAGCTCGAGCATCGGAAGCCGAACGACGAGCAGAAGCGCGCACGCGACGCACGCAAGGGCGAGCTTCACGCCCTCCGTGCGAAGGCCAAGGGTGAGCTCCAAGCCGCGCTCGAAAACCGCTCGGCACCCATGCCCCCGGCGCACGTGCCCCACACCTTGCAGAAGCTTCTCGAGCGCGACTCCATCGTGGTGGTGGACGGCGGGAACACTGCCGTCTGGGCTCAGTTCTTCCATCAGGTCGAGACGCCCAACAGCTTTCTCGGCACGTTCAAGCTGGGCATGCTCGGCGCCGGGGTGGCGCAGACTCTGGGTGCGAAGCTCGCTGCGCCGACGCGGCAGGTGGTGTGCGTCATCGGCGACGGCGCCATGGGCTTTCACACCCAAGAGCTCGAGACCGCCGTGCGCCAACGGCTCGACGTGACCTTCGTGGTCCTCTGCGATCGTCAATGGGGCATGGTGAAGCTCACGCAACAGGTGGGCCTCGGCGGCATGCGCGAGGTCATCGGCTCGAAGGGGGAAGGCACCATCAACACCGATTTCGAGGAAATCCGCTTCGACGAGTTGGCGCGTGCCATGGGCGCTCACGGCGAGCGCGTGGCGAGTCCCGACGAGCTCGAATCCGTCCTCCGGCGGGCCTTGGCCCACCGCGGTCCGTCCGTGGTCCACGTGGACGTCGACCCCATGCTCCACCTGTGGGCGCCGGGGCTGCAGCTGTTCAAAGACATGCACCAGGAGCCCGCCGGCGGATGACTCGGAGCGCCGGCAAGCCGGCGGTACTGGTCACGGGCGCTTCCGGCTACATCGGCGCGCTCGTGGTGCGCGCGCTGGAAGCCAGGCGGAGCGAGCTCGGCGCGCTCTTGGCCGTCGACGTGCGGGAGCCCGTGCCGGCGTTTTCGCGCGAAAGCGTGGAGTGCGAGAAGGCCAGCGTGTGCGACGACAGCTTCGGCGGGCTCCTCGCTCGTCATCGCATCGACGTCGTGGTCCATCTGGCATCGATCCTCAAGCCACCGGTGAACGGCGAGGACCTGGCGTTCCGCGTGGACGTCGGAGGCACGAAGAACGTCCTCGCGAGCGCGGTGGCTCACGGTGTGCGACGCCTGATCGTGACGACCAGCGGCGCCGCCTACGGCTATCACGCCGACAATCCCGAGTGGCTGGTGGAAGACGACCCTCTCCGCGGCAACGAGGAGATCCCCTACAGCCGCAACAAGCGCCTCATCGAAGAAGAATTGGCGCGCTACCGGGCGAGTCACCCCGAGCTCGAACAGCTGATCTTCCGGCCGGGCACGGTGATCGGAGCCGGTGTCTCGACCCCGGTGACGGAGCTCTTCGAGTCCAAGGTGATGCTCGGGGTGCTCGGCTCCGACTCGCCTTTCGTGTTCATCTGGGACCAGGACGTGGTCGAGTGCATCGTTCGCGGGGTGTTCGGTGCCCAGACGGGTGCCTACAACCTCGCGGGCGACGGCGCACTGACGCCGCGTGAGCTCGCCCAGATCCTGGGCAAGCCGTACCTGCCGCTTCCAGCGCCGCTGATCGCTCGCGCGCTTTCGCTGCTGAACCGGTTGGGCAGGTCGCCCTACGGGCCCGAGCAAGTGAAGTTCCTGCAATATCGGCCGGTGCTCTCCAACGAAGCGCTGAAACACCGCTTCGGCTACGTCCCGAAGAAGACCTCCCGCGAGGCCTTCGAGCTCTATGCCCGAGGCCTGGGCTAGTTGGCTCTGCCCCGCGCGAGCGCCAGGGGTGCACAGCCGTATTTCCTGCGGACTGCGGCGTCGACGGGTTCGACCTCCACGTTGGGGTCCTTGGCCATGGCGTCGAGCGCCATGGCGAGCGCGTCCGTGCGCACGTAGTCGTGGATCAGGATCACCCCACCCTTCTTCGCGTAGTGCGCGAGATTCCCGGTCAAGAACGCCAGCTCGTGTTTTCGGGTTGGGTTCGTGTCACCGCTCTCGCCGTGCCACATCACGTTGAGCAGTTCGAGCCGCGCGAGCGCGCCGTCGTAGAGCGCCTTCTGGTCACGCGTGGAGAGCCCCAGATAGGGTGTCCCCGCCGGAGGGCGTGAGTAGACGAGCGGGTACACGGGCGCGCCAGCGGCTCGGCCGCGCTGCTCGAGCAGTGACTCGAAACGCCCGCGCCGCGCCTGCCATTCCGTGCGCAGCGATCCGGCCGAGAGGTAGGTGCCGGACTTCTCCTTGAACACCGCCTCGAAGAGCGAGTCGAAGTCTTCGTCCGAGCGCGCGACCAGGGCCAACTCGATGAGAATGCGCGTGGTTTCGTGCTGCCCTTGGATGTACCCGATGCTTCGCTCACCGTGGTTTCGCACCGACATTTTCACGTCGTGGTTGTAGCTGTGGGAGCCCAACGCGTGGCCCTCGTCGACCATGCGCTGCACGAGCCGGTAGGTGTCCCGCCGAATGGCGTGCCCGACCAGGAAGAACGTCGCCGAAAACCCGTGCTTGCGGAGCAAGTCGAGCACGCGCGGGGTCTTGCCGGGATGCGGGCCATCGTCGAAGGTGAGCACCACCCGCCCACGCGGCCAGGCGTCCGCGGAGTAGAGACCTGCGGGGTTCTTCTCCTTCTCGGGAACCACGCAGCGTTCCGGGGGCGCCGCCGGCGGCGCCTCCGGCTCGGTAGCGCGCTTCGGGACGCCGAGGCGGGGCACGTCTTGCGAGCGCAAGGCGAGCTCGGGCCCGACGCCCATGCACGCCGAAGAGAGCAACGAAACCAGGGCCAGGAGCCAGAGGCGGAGCGAGTTCATTTCGCCCGCAGCTACCGAGAAGCGTGACCGAGCGTGCGTCGAGCAGCGGTGGCTCGAGCGAAAGCCTCGCGCCCCGACGCGCGCTAGCCGGCTCCCCTTTGCGCCGTCGTCACGCTTCGGCGTAACGGGGAATTCACCCAGTCACCTCTCCCGTTCCAAGCTCCATGCCCGACGCCCCCGAGCCGAGCGACGCGGAGCTCTTCGCGCGTCTGGCGTCGAGCAGGCTCGAGCGCGAAGACCGGCGGCGGGCCCAAACGCTGCTCTATGTGCGCCACGTCCGCTATCTCTACGGAGTGTTGCGGCGCCAGCGCGGGAAGCTGCTCGCGTTGGCGGGCATCAGCGCCGAGGATCTGGTCCAAGAGACGTTCCACCGGGCGTTCGAGCGAGCACACACCTTCGACCCAGCGAACATCGAGGACCCGGAGCGCGCGCGGCGCCGGACGCGCGCGTGGCTCGGCCGGATCGCCCAGAATCTCCTGTGTGATCAACTGGAACGCGTGCGTGAGGTTTCCGCGACGCCATACCTGGAGCGCGTGTCCGCGGAGGAGCTCGACCCTCCGGCGACCGAGTCGGTGGAGCTCAGCTGGCTCTCGGAAGGGCTCGAACGGCTTTCGGACCGCGAGCAAGACGTGCTGCGCGTGAGTGCGCTCTACCAGCGCGCGGGTGAGCACCAACGCCTGCCCAACGCGGTTTCGGCGGAGCTCGCTGCGCGTTGGGGAACCAGCAACGAGAACATCCGCGCGATCCGCAGTCGCGCGCTGAGGAAGCTGTCCGAGTTCGTCACGGCACGCATGGCCGAGGAGGGCGTTCGATGACGAGAGAGAGAGGGCGACTCGAAGAACCGCGACTCGAAGCTCTCCTCGGAGACGCTTTCGGGACCGAGCTGTTCCCCGTGACGGAGGAGGAAGTGGCCGAGGCCGAAGCAGCCGCTGTGGAATACGCAGGCGAGCTGCCGCCCGAGCTCGCCGAGCTCGCGCCCAGGCCGCAGCCGCGGCGGGTTTCCGCGTCCAGGAACGACGAGCGTGTTCCACCCGCTCATCCGACGGTAGCGCAGCGGCGGGGCGGCGGTAGGCCCGTCTTCACGCACATGGCGGCGGCGCTGCTCGGCGCGGCTGCAGTCGTGTTCTGGCTCCGACTCGGCACGCGCAGCGTCGCGCCGGGCGCGAGCGACTTGCCCGGACGCGAACCGGCTCGCCCCGTCGTCGACGCCGCCGCGGAAGCGCCGCAGGTCGCGCTCCCTGCGCTGCGCTCTTGCGGCGCGGGCTGTTGCGCGGGCAAGGCCTGCAGAGAGGCCAAACCCGAGCTCGCCGAATGCCCTTCGGGCCGCGCGTGCGTGGCCTGCGCCCTGGAGGGACTCGAGAAGAACCGCTACCGCTTGCGAGTCGGAGCGTTCGCTCCGAGCGTCGCCGGCTCGCGCGCCGTCGAACGAGCTGGCCCAGGAGGGCTCGAGCTCTGCGTTCGAGTGGGCAGCTCCGAGCGCGCCTGCACGGGGGCTCACCCCAACGCCGACGGCGAGGCGTCTTGGGTCTCGCTGCCACTGGTGGCCGGCGCGCAAGATCTGGTGGCCGGGCTGGTCTTGGAGGTTCGCGCCAAGTCCCAACCGAGCGTCGTGTTCGGACAGTGGCAGAGCCCGGTCCAAGTGAACACCATGCTTCTCTGCCGAGGCCTGTCGCTGCGCCCGAAGTCCGACGCCGACGAAGTGCTGGGCAGCGTGTCGCTCTTCTTGGACGACAGCGAGTTCGTCGAGCTCGGCTCGGCGGCGAGCGTGGCGGAGCTGACGGAGATCGCGCGACGCTTCCGCCCTGCCGATGTGCCGCTCGACGTCTACGAGGGCTCCGCCAGTGGTACCCGGCGCTTCCGTCTGGTGCTCGGGCCCATGGACCACGCGAGCGCCGAGCGTCTCCGCTGGTCGGTGATCGAGCACGGCGAGTCCGCGACCCTCACCCTCGGCGCCGACCACATCGGTGCGGCCCGAAGGCTCGCCGCGCCCTGAGCGATCACGGCCGCCCGCCGTCGGGTCGAGGCGCGAGGCGAAGCAGGGTGGCTCGACCGAGGTCGTCGAGCGCGCCGCTCAGATCGCCGGCGTCTGCGCGCGCGTCGCGCCGCGCTTCGATGGCGCGGGACAATTCCGTTCGCACTTCCTCGGAATCGTCCAGCTTCTGTGCCGCCTCGAAGGCCTGGATCGCGCCCTCCGCATCTCGGAGCTCGAGCAACGAGAGCCCGAGATGAAACGGGATGGTCCATTCGCCCGGATCGAGCGCCTGGGCTTCACGGTAGCGCCGCGCGGCTTCCGCGTGTTCCCCACGCCGCGCGAGCTCCGCGCCCTCGCTCGAGAGCACCGACGCCAGCGTCCCCTTCATGTCGCTGGAGGCGTCCAGCTCGACGGCTCTGCGTAATGCGCCCACGGCCCCGCCGAAATCGCCCGCCTTGGTCAGCGCGAGACCCAGGTTGCGCTGCGCGTTGGCGTCGTTCGGATCGAGGTCGAGGGCACGCCGATACGCGGCGATGGCGCCCTGGACGTCTCCGCGCTCGGAGAGCGTGACCCCGTGGTTCACGTGAGCGCCGACCAACGCGCGCAGGTGCGTGTCGTTGGGCTCGAGCTCGCGCGCCCGCGAGAGATGCACGATGGCCTCGTCGAACTGCTTTTGTCGTTCGAGAGCCAACCCGAGGTCGTAGTGTGCGGTCGTGTCGTTGGGCTCGAGCGCCAGCGCGCGACGGTAGGCGACGATGGCCGGCTCGAGCTCCCCCGCGCGAGCCAAGTCGACCCCGCGATTGACCAGCTCGGTGGCGGTGTCGGATGCGTTGCGCGTCAACACGGCGCCGACGAAACCCAGGAGCGCCACGCCCAGCACCCACGCCGCCGGACGACTCGACGTCTCGTCGCGGACGCGGGGAGGCCTCGCGAGCACCCCGAGCGTGGCTCCGCACAAGAGCCCCCCGACGTGTGCGGCGTTGTCGGCTCGAACCAACACGCCGAAGGCGAGCGTGGCGATGGCCCACGAGACCAACATGCGGCGGGCCGGGTGATTTCCCAGCTTGTGGGCGCGCACGGCCCCGGCGGCGATGGCCCCGCAAAGCGCCCCCGACGCGCCCGCGGACACGACGGGATCTCCGAGGTGCCAGAGCACCGAGGCTGCCGACGCCACGACCCCGGAGGTCAGGTAGATCGCCACGAAGCGCATGCGCCCGTATTCGTGCTCCAGAGTTGGACCGATGGACACGAGGGCGGCGCTGTTCAGCGCCAAGTGGAAGAGCCCGATGTGCAGGAACATCGAAGCGACCAAACGGTGCAGCTGTCCCTCACGGACCAACGGCGCGTAGTTCGCACCGAACTTCATCAGCGTTTCCGTCGGCGCCGAGGCGAGCTCGACCTTGCCGCTGACGAGCAGCGTCGCCAGGTGCGCCACCAGGTAGATCCCGAGCAGCAGCGCGGTGGGGCTCGAAGCCAGTGCCGGAGTCGACGGTCGCTCGCTCACGCCGACGGTTTGTCACAAGGGGACCATCGATCGGAAGCTGTGTGTCGCAATTCGTACACACCCGAGGAGCCGCGTTCACACAGCAAACTCCAGGAAACCACGAGACTATCCGCGACGGCCCGGCGCCGAGGAAGGGGCCGCTCGCGGGCCCCGTAGCAGCCCATTGAACCTTCCTTTCTCGTGGAGCCATCGCATGAAACGTCATCTCGGAAACTGGATCTGGGTCGCCTTCGCCTGCCTCGGGGGCTGCAACCTTCCGCAAGGGCCGACGGACGCCGAAAACACGGCGCCGCCCGTGAGCGCACTCGACGACCCAGCCCATCCGGGCATCGAAGCGTGCGTGGCGGGTGACGTGGAAGCCGAACTTCAGATCGCTCGCGACTTCAAGGACAGCTGCCACGAGATGGTGGTGTGTGGAGGGCTATCGGCGGCGTTCACCATCACGCTCGTGGAACTCTTGGTGAACGTCGCCTCGGGCAACCCGACCGAGCCGAGCGGCTTCCACTACGTGGGCCAAGGTCGCTACGCAGCAGGCACGCAAATGGAGCTCACCCTGAAGCTCGCCCACGACACCAGTTTCGGCAAGGCTGGCGACGTCATCGACTTCGACCTGTTCGACGTCTCCAACTACTTCACCAGCGCCAAGATCCAGGCGTCGGCGAGCGTGAGCTTCACGGGCAAAGCGGAGACCAAGATCAGCGTCGAGTTCGCGGGGAAGGGCAACGGCGCCGAGCTCATGGGGCTCGCCTCTAGCGCCAGCGGAAGCATCGAAACCGACCTGTCCACCATTGCCGAGAATCTCGGGCAGAGCATCCTGATCGAAACCAAGATCTCGATGAACGACGAACGCGAGACGTCGAGCGTGAGTTATTCATTGGAGAGCCCCGCCACCCTGCTCGCGAAGTTCCTCGAATCCGGGCCGATGGACATGCAGCTCGTGAAGGTCAGCGCGAACTCGGCCAGCACCGGCCAGGCCATCAGCGTGAAGGACTGGGCCATGCAGTACAAGGCGTCGAGCTCTTCCGGCACCTTGGACGGCAGCATCCAATTCGAGGTCACCGGCGGTGCGTTCGACTACGTGGCCACCTTCGACTACCCCCATCGGAAGGAGCCTGACGTGGCGCTCGCCTGCGCGCACTGAGAGCGCTCCGAGCCCGGAACCATGGGAATTGGCCGGTGCCAGGACCCGCCCTTGAATTTTCGAGAGATGCGACCCAATTTGGCGGCGTGGCCGTGGGCGAAGTTTGGGGCTGGGTGACTGCGGTCGCCTTGGGCGTGGGGCTCGCTGCGACAGCGGGACTCCGCGCGTGGTTGCCGTTGTTCTTGGTGGGGCTCCTCGGCCGGCTCGGCGTAGTGGAGATCGGCGACCACTTCCGCTTCATCGCCAGCACGCCCGCCATCGTGCTGTTCGCGGTCGCCACCGTGGTGGAGGTCGTCGCGGACAAGGTGCCCGCGGTAGACCACGCGCTCGACGTGGTCTCCACGGTGCTGAGACCGGCCGCCGGAGCACTCCTCACGGCGTCTGCCATCTATCAGGTGAAAGACCCGCTGATTTCCGTCGTGATCGGGCTGGCGGTCGGCGCTCCCGTCGCTCTCGCTCCCCACGCGGCCAAGTCGGCGGTGCGCGCAGCGTCGTCCGCGACCACGGCTGGCGTCGCGAACCCGTTCGTGAGCTTCTTGGAAGACGGCCTCACGCTCGGGTTGTTGATCCTCGTGATCGTGCTGCCGATCCTGTCGGTGGCAGTGCTCGGCGTCCTCGTCTGGCTGCTGGTTCGGCGCAAGCGTCCGGCAGCCTCACCCGCTGCAACCTGACGAGCTCGTGCCGACTTCACTGGAAGTCTTGCACCGCCCACACCGATCCACCGGGGGTCTGGTGAAAGCCGCAAGCGACGCGAGAGTACTGGGTGCTCGACATGTTGATGTAATGGCCGTGCTGCTGGAAGTCGCTGCCGGGGCCTTCCGCCCACATCTGCGCGAGGCAGGTGGTGACCGTGGAGTCGAGGCCTGGATACCCAGGGCACTCGTTCTGCGCGGACTCTCCACACGAGGGAAACGCACCGTGAGCCTGTCCGGTCTCGCTGTCACTCTTGGCTTCGCCGTCCGCACAGCTCTCGGATGCACTCCAGCGCTGGTAGGGCGGAAGACCGAGCGTCGCACGGTAGCTGTTGATCTGGTCGACGCACTTCTGCCGATAGGACTCGTACGGGTCTCCGGTTGCGCCTCCCGAAGCGGGTGTACCGCCTCCGCCGGCAGGCTGGCCACCCGTCGCAGCCCCGCTCGTTCCCCCACTCGCAGCGCCACCGCCCGAGGGCGTGCCGCCCGACGCGCCGCCGCTCGACAGGCCGCCTGAACCGGCGGCGCCCACGCCCGCGCTCCCGCCCGTGGCCGAGCCTGCGTCACCGAACGTCAGCTCGTCGTAGCCGAGCACGGTGCTGCAACCGCACAAGCCCATGGCGAGCCAAACGGCATGCCAACGCATGGCACGAGTTTGAGCCGGCGCGGCCCGGAGCTCAAGCCCTGTCCGGCATGCGCCGTGCCGCACGCCGACCTCAACGCGATGCGAAATCGGCTTTGGCACTGCGATTGCCGAGTTGCCGAGCGTTCGCGCGGGACACACGCATGGGATCCATGGCGCACACCAAAGCCCATCCGTTTTCGGTGTCGCGACCCGAACCGTAGCCGAAACGGGCAGCGGACTCGAACACGCGCTTCCGCGCGTCGTGTCGGGCCCACGCCCGTTCGGAAACGACCACCGTCGCATCGCGCCAGGAGGAAACCATGTCCATTTTCGTCATTTCGGGTCTCGCGCTTCTTGCGTTCCTCGCGCTCTTCGTGCTCGCGGGCGTGCGCTACATCCCCAACCACTCGGTGGGAGTGATGGAGAAGCGCTGGAGTTGGAAGGGCTCGCTCCAAGCTGGCTTCATCGCCCAGAACGGCGAAGCGGGGTACCAGCCCGAGGTACTGCGCGGTGGGCTGCACTTCCTGATGCCGCTCCAATACCGCGTGCACCGCGTCCCGCTCGTCACCATTCCGCAGGGGAAGATCGGCTACGTGTTCGCACGTGACGGGCGACCGCTCCTGCCCGGTCAGGCGCTGGCGGAAAACCACGCTGCGCACGACTTCCAAGACGTACGCGCCTTCTTGCGTAGCGGTGGCCAGAAGGGCCCGCAACGCGAGCTCTTGCGCGAGGGCACCTACGCCATCAACCTGGCTCAGTTCGTGGTCCTCACCTGGGACAAGCTCTACTACCTGAAGCTCAATCGTGACGACGACGACGTCTTCAAGCGCATGGCCGACACGCTGATCTCGCGAGACGGTTTCCGTCCGGTGGTGCTCCAGGGCGCGGACGACTCCATCGGCATCGTGACGGTGCACGACGGCCCCGCCCTCGAGCAAGGCGAGATCATCGCGCCCACGGTGGGCAGCGAGCCCAGCGAGGCGAACTACCACAACAACTTCCAGGATCCCGACGCGTTCCTGCGCGCTGGCGGCTTCCGCGGCCGGCAACTCCAGGTCCTGGTCGACGGCACGTACTACATCAACCGCCTCTTTGCCTCGGTGGAGCTCGTGCGCAAGACCGTCGTCGAGGTTGGCAACGTCGGCGTCGTGGTGTCGTACACCGGCGCTCTCGGCACCGACGTATCGGGCGTCGACTACAAGCACGGCGAGCTCGTGCATCAGGGCGAACGCGGCGTCTGGGATTCGCCACTTCTGCCGGGAAAGTACGCCTTCAACACCTACGCGGGACGCGTCGTCATGGTGCCCACGACCAACTTCATCCTGAAGTGGTCGCGCGCCGAGGTCGGCGCCCATGGCTTCGACGAGAATCTGGCCGAGGTCTCCCTGATCACCAAGGACGCCTTCGAGCCCAAGCTCCCGCTGAGCGTCGTCGTGCACATCGACTACCGGAAGGCCCCTCTGGTCGTGCAGCGGTTCGGAGACGTGAAGCGGCTGGTCGAGCAGACCCTCGATCCCATGGTAGCCGCCTACTTCAAGAACGTCGCGCAGACACGCACGCTGATCCAGCTGCTCCAAGACCGCTCGAGCATCCAGCAGCAGAGTGGCCAGGAGATGCGCGAGAAGTTCGCCCACTACAACCTCGAGCTCGAAGAGGTGCTGATCGGCACGCCTACCTCCCAAGGCAGTGACAAGCACATCGAGCAGATCCTGACCCAGCTCCGCTCGCGGCAAATCGCCGAGGAGCAGGTGGAGACCTACGCCCGCCAGGAGCGCGCCGCCCTCAAGGAGCGAGAGCTCCGCGAGGCGGAAGCCCGCGCCAACCAGCAGCGAACCATCACGGAGAGCGAGCTCTCGATCTCGGTCCAGGAGAACCAGGGCAAAGCCGAGTACCAGCGTGCGGTGCAGCAGGCGGCGCAAATCCGTGCGCTGTCGCAAGCCGAAGCCGACAAGCTCAGGATCATGGGTGAAGCGGAGGCCGAGAAGGTCGCGCGGGTCGGCATCGCCCAGGCGATGGCCACCGAAGAGCAGGTGCGTGCCTACGGCGGACCGAAACTCCAGGTGACGCAGGCGGTGCTGAGTCGGTTCTCGGAGGCCATCGAGCGAGCCGGCGTCGACGTCGTGCCCCGCGTCGTGGTCGGCACCAGCGCGGGCAGCGAGAAAGGCAACGGCGGCGTGCTGGAGACCCTGCTCTCCGTGCTGCTCTCGGAGAAGCTCGGTGAGAGCTCTCTCTTGGCGGACGACGAGAGACCTCGAAGCCCCGAAGCCGAAGCGCTGCGCGCACGCCTGAGCGAGCGGGTCCAGAGCCGTTCGAACGGTCAAGAAGCCGCCCGCTAGGCGCCCGTGGGCATGACGCCGTCCGCGTACGCTCGCCCCCGCCGGAGGACTCCCGCGGGGGCGGGCGCGCAGGCGGCGGGGACTTCCAAAGTGCGGCCGCCGAGGCCGGCAGGCTGGGTCGGCGCGGGATCGAACGGGTTCTGCCTCGGTACGAACCGCGCGAAAGGCCGGATCCCTTATACTGGTTCTCTCCGTGAATTCCCGTCAGGTGGAAAAAGCGGGCAGTGCCCGCGTGGGCACGGTGCTCAAAGACAAGTGGCAGCTCGACGCGTTGCTCGGCATCGGCGGGATGGCGTGGGTCTACGCGGCCACGCACCGCAACAAGAACCAGGTCGCGATCAAACTGCTCTTCCCCGAGATGTCGGTGGACGCGGAAGTGCGACGCCGATTCTTGCGGGAGGGCTATGCGGCCAACAGCATCGGCCACCCGGGCGCGGTGACCGTGTTCGACGACGATGTCACGGAGGACGGCCTCGCGTTCCTCGTGATGGAGCTCCTCGACGGCACGACGCTCGCCGATCTTCGCCGCACGCGTGGCGGCCGACTCGACGCGAAGGTCGTGCTCACGGCCATCGACGGCGTGCTCGGCGTCCTGGCCGCGGCCCACGACAAGGGCATCATCCACCGGGACATCAAGCCCGGAAACGTGTTCTTGACGCAGTCGCGTGGTGTGAAGGTCGTCGACTTCGGCATTGCCCGGATCCACGAAGGCCACCTGAAACAAGACCTCACGCGCTCCGGTTTCCTGTTGGGCTCTGCCGCCTACATGTCGCCGGAACAGGCCCGCGGCCGCTGGGAGGAGGTGGATCCGCGCACGGACTTGTTCTCCGTCGGGGCCACCATGTTCCAGCTGCTCGTAGGACGCCCGGTTCACGCCGGGAACTCCCCGCAAGAGCGCATCGTTTCCGCGGTCTCGACGCCGGCGCCCTCGCTCGCCACGCTCCTGCCCAATGCACCGAAGCCACTGGTGCGCGTCGTCGATCGCGCGCTCGAGTTCGAGAAGGACCGACGTTGGCAAAACGCCCGCGAGATGCAGGAGGCCGTGCGCGACGCGCTGAAGCGCCTGAGGACTCTCGACAGCACGCTCGTGATGTCGGAAGGACCCGACCCGCTCCCCTCGTCACCGTTTGCCTCGGCACCACCGTCCTCCGCGCCGGTCGCCCCCGCGCCCGAGTTGGCGCCGGAGCGTCCTCCCGCGGTGGTCGCCGCAGGGGCGCCGGCCCGCGCACCCAAACCAGCAAACAGCCTGGGCGCGACGCGCGTGTACGGATCGCCCTCGGACCAGGAGGCCATCCGAGCGGTGCGAGCCTGGGCAGATTCTCGAGACCAGTTCCCGAGCGCGAGCGGCGAATCCGTACCCGTCGAAACCGCGCCCCCGCTCGCGGCGAGAGCGCCTGCGCTGTCGCCGATGACCCACGCACACGCCCTTCCGCCACAGCCCCCTCCCCAGACACCCCGCTCGGCCGCCTTCGCGGCGCACCCGATGGCGAGCCAACCGGTCGCGCACCCGATCGCCGCCAGCCCGGCGCCGATCCTGATCACCGCCCCTGCACCTCGCCGGAGCGCGCCCATCCCCGTGCGCAAGCCGAAGAAGCGGCGCTGGCTCATGGTGCTCGTGGTCCTCGGGGTGCTCGGCACGTCCTTGGTGGCCCTCGGCCTCGTGGGCGTCTGGTACTCGCGCCAGCACGGAGCGGGCATCCGTTCGACTGCGCCGGCCGCCACCGAATGAGCTGCGGCCGCCGCTCACTCGCCCTCAAGGTCCTCGGAAGTCGACCGTTCTGAGCGAGTGCCATGGAAGCGCACACGCCGCCGAAACCTGCACCGCTGACCTCGCTGGCGCCGAAGCTCAGCATCTTCACTCTGCGCCCCACCGCCCACACCGAGGCGCCGCCGCGCCAAGCCCCGAAACGGCCCGAAAAGCGTAGGCGGCTCGGCATCGCGCTCTTCGCGCTCCTGGTTCCAAGCGTCGCGTTGGCCCTCGGCCTGAACCACGAGAGCCCGCGCCGTGCGCCAGTTCCCTACATCAACGGCGCACCTCAGCCCAAGGAGACCCAGTCGGGGAACCGAGAGCGTTGGGCGACTCCCGCCGTGAAAATCCACGTGGACGACTCCGTGAACGCGCTGGGTACTGGGGCGCTCGAAGCCGTCCACCTCGCCTTCGGCACCTGGGTCGCCAGCGGCGCAGCCCTGCCGGCCATGACGTTCGACACGACCAGCGGGACTCAACTCAGTCTGAAGCCCGACGGAAAAAATAGCGTGCTCCTGGCGCCCATCGACCTCCCAGGGCACAAGTCCGACCTGGCCATCACCATCAGTTTCGTGGACCAAACGAGCGGACAGATCGTCGAAGCGGACGTGGTGCTCAACGCCAAGAAGGCCTACGCCCTGCTCGACGGGACTCCCAAGTCGAGCGCGGCCCAGCAGGACGACGAAGGAGAAGACTCCGCCGAGGTGCCGGGTTGCAGTGGGGTCTACGACGTGCAGAACGTGGTCACCCACGAGGCCGGTCACTTCTTCGGTCTCGACGAAGACCGCGACGATTCGGGCTCCACCATGTACTTCAAGACGGGCAAGTGCGAGATCCGAAAGCGCGACTTGTCACCGCCGGAGAGCGTGGTGATGGCAGATCTCTACCAGGCGCCCGCCGGTGAATCGGCCGATGGTGGCTCGGGGGCGCAAGCGGGCGGTTGCCGGCTGCCCCAGGCGCCGGTTTCGGGTGGGGCTCGAAGCGCTCTGTTGGTGCTCGGCCTGGTCGCCGTCGCGCACGGCCGACGCCGACGCCGTCACTGAATCCCGAGCTTGCGCAGGCGATCGTAGAGCTTGTGCCTGCTGATGCCGAGCGACATCGCGGCGCGCACCTTGTTTCCTCCGAAGTGACCCAGTGTGGTGCGAATGAGTTGCGACTCTGCTTCGGCTAGGCTCGGCAGGTCGCTGGCGTTGGCTTCGCTCCGAGCACTTGGTTCGTCCAAGTTGCGGGTCAGGTAAGCTGGCAGGTCGCGCACTTCGATCATGTCACCTTCACCGTGCGTGACCGCGTGCTCGATGGCGTTGCGCAATTCCCGAGCGTTACCCGTCCAGCGAGCGGCGAGGAGCACGTCGAGCGCACGTTGGGACACTCCCCAGATGCAACCGCAACGGCGGTGGCAGAACGTGGTCAAGAAGTGTTCGACCAGGATCTCGATGTCCTCGCGGCGCTCACGCAGCGGGGCCAGGTGGATCTTCAGGTTGACGAACTTGGCAATGAGATCGGAGCGCAGCTCGCCGCTGGCGACCGCCGACTCGATGTCGCGGCTGGTCGAGGCAACGACGCGCACGTCCACCGGCACGTCGTTGGCCGCGCCGATGGGCCGGACCATTCGCTCCTCCAAGACGCGTACGAGTTTCGCCTGCACTTCTGGGGAGAGCTCGGTGAGCTCGCGGAGGAACAGCGTCCCGCCCATGGCGGCGCGGAACAGGCCTGGGTACTCGGGTGAGCCGTTCTTCTTGTGGCCGAACAGCTCACTCCCCGCCAAGTGAGTCGGGAGCGACTTGCACGCCACGGGCACGAAGACGGCGCGCTCTTCGCCGGCGAGCTCGTGGATGAAGCGCGCGAGGGTCTCCTTGCCCGCGCCTTCCTCCCCCGTGATCAACACGTCTTGCCTGCTTCGCGCGGCCAGGCGGGCGGCTTCCCGTGCCCGCTCGAGAGCCGGGCTGCTCCCGACCAGCGCGGCGTGTCCGTTGGCGCCCTCCGGCGCTCCGCGGCGGAGGGGGACCAGCTGTGCACCACAGCGCCCTCGGCCGGCCTCACCCAAGTCGGAATAGGCACGCGCGTATGCACGCGCTCGCAGTGCATCGAGGCTCGAGAGCGCACGCAACGCGGTTGCGTCCATGGCATCGCCGAGCTCGGCCGTCGCAGCAGCTCCGCTCCACGCGCACACCGCGAGCAACTGTGACAGCGGCACGCCGCGTCGAGCCAGACTCGTGGCAGTGGCCTGCAAAGCGGCGTCGAGTTGCGTCGGCGAGCGAGCAACCTCGGGATCGGCGAGGCGCAAGAGCTCGCTTTCGAAGACCCCGTGGAAGTCCTTCTCCTCGATCTCGAATGTCGACCCGAGCTCGCTCACGCACATCTTCCTCCAGGCGCCGAGGTACTCCTTGCGACGCTCGACGAGCGGGGACAGGGGCGAAAGGTCAACCGCATGCGTGTGGATCGGGGCCATTTGGCCCTGAGGGTGGTCCTCGACCCAAAACCGGTCGATGACGAATGTCATGATCGGGAACAGCCGGATTTTATCGAGCTATTTCCGAAGGATCCGCACGGGACGCAGCGCTACGTTGTCGTATTCGTCCTTCTCCGCGACCTGATCCCCGTCATCGATCGCCAACAGCAGGAAGCGATGGCCCTCCCGGGCGGTGGTGGGGATCTTCACCTTCAGGCTCCGTTCGAGACGTTCGTCCCCGTGGGCGAGCTTGTCGATTTTCTGCTCGCCGAGCCGGATGTCGGCGCGGTCGAGGCGGGGATCATCCGAGTAGTAGAGGGCCACGCGAAAGGCCGGTGCGGTGTCCGTGCCCCGATTCCGGAGCGCGAACCGAAGCTCGAGCTCGGCGCCCGGGAGCGCCGACGACGAATCGACGAAGAAGTAGCGATCGGTGAGGTTCACGTTCGTGATGCGGAACGGCACGGCGCGGAGGTTGTTGCGTTCGCGTAGCTCACCGTTCTTGTCCTCGACGTCGACGACGACGCCGACGAAGTACGCTCCAGTGGCGAGCTTCGGAACCTGGAACGCTTGGTAGAGCGTGCCGCTCGTGGTCGTGGCGTCGAGACCATCGAGCTCCGTCTGATCCAACAGGGGGTCGTCCGTGGTGATCTTGGCGTCTTTGGACAGGTACACCCCGATCTTGAACGGTCGAGCTCGGGTCTTGCCCTCGTTCTTGATCTTGTACGAGACGACGAGCTCGGAGCCCACCGGCCCCGCGTCGCGGCTGAGTGCGATGGCTCCGGGCACCAGATCGGGCGCGCGGAACACCCAATACGTGGCTGAGTCGGAGTTGTCGCTCTCGTCGGACTCGGGCACCGCGCCCCCCACGTCGGCGGAGAGCCCCAGCTCGACCTGCTGACCGCGGATGGGACAGCGCGTGTCGACCTCGAGCTTGCGGGTGATCCGCTGCTTGCTGCCCGCAGGCACGGCCTCCTGTCGAAAGCGGCCCAGCGTGAGATCGGGCTTTCCGAAATCCGTGTCGTCGGAGCAGAACAACACCAGCTCGAACGGGCCTTGGGCCGCGAACTCGCTGCGATTCTCGAGGAGCGCCGAGAGCTCGACGCTGCGCCCGCTCGGGCCGCGATCGGGCGAGATTCGCACCTCGGAAACCCGCAAGTTCGGCAGGTAGCCCCGATCGATCAGGAGCGATGCGGCCCGGAAGTTGTTCTCCTCGGACGTCTCCAGCACGCTGCCCCAAGCGTCGGCGAACGCGTAGATGCTGCCGGGCCGGCAAGCCTCGCACGGAGGGACGCGCACGAGCGCCGAGAAGGTCGCGCTTCGCCCCGCGGCCAGTCCCTTCTCGGCCAGCACGGCTCCGATGCGGGTGACGTTGCCGCGTCGCGGAACGACGACACCATCGCTGTGGTAGACGGCGACACGGAAAGGGGTCGCGTCGGCGTGACCTGCGTTCTCCACCGTGAACTCGACGCGCAACGGCGAGTCGGGCGCGGCACGCTCGTGGCTGAGCCGGAGTACCGAAATGACGAGGTCCGGGCGCTGGTCGGCTGGCTCTGCATCGGCGCTCTGCGCCAAGAGGAGACCGCCCGCCAGGCAAAGACCCAAGAACCGACTGATCGTGGACTGGGCCATGCGCAGAGGGGACGCAATGGACGTGCCAGTCGCTCCTTCCTACAACTCCTCGAACGGGCGCGAGTTCCCGCTTGCACGACTGCAAGCCTTGCGCTCGGTTCGGGTGCGGACGGGAGTTTTGCCGACGGTGGCGCAGGAGCCCACCCGCCATTCGCGTCAGGCGATTCCGCGGTGAGCCGTCCACCAGGCGTCGAGCTCGGGCAAGAAATAGCGGAGACGGCACTTCTTGTACTCGCGCGAGCTGAACAGGATCAGGTAGTCGTCGACGCCGATGCGCGAAGCGATCTCGCCCGCCACGCGCCGGCACGCAGCTTCGTCGGGACCGTGGATCATGCTGTAGAGCGTGTAGTCGAAGCCCGGAATCGCGTTCCTCGCGTAGCAATGACTGACCTCGGGCGCGGCCGCCAAGATCGGACCGAGACGAGGCAGATCGCCGGCGCTCACGTTCCAGACCACCATGCCGTTGCCGCGCACGCCGAGCTTCCGGTGCCGGAACGTGGCCACGTAGCGGCGCATGGCGCTTCCGAGATGACGAGCTCCGAACTCGAGAAGTGCTCGCTCGTCGAGGTCGAACTCCTTCGCCAGCGCTGCAAACGGCTGGGCCGTGATGGGGAGCGGGGTTTGTAGCGCGCGGAACATGCGTCGCTCCAACTCACCCGCATCGACCGCCGAGACGGTCGGCAGTGCCACGAGCTCGGTCACGCTCTGCTTCGAAACCAAGTCGAAGTTCACTCCCACCTTGAAGGTGTGCGTCCGGCGAAGCGGATGAAAGGCGTCCACCCCCGCGAGTCTCGCCAAGCGATCGAGCGTCGCTGCGAGCCCCATCTCGCTCGGCACGGCGATGGTGAACCACAGGTTGTATGCGTGATTCCGCAAGTAGTTGTGCGTGACCGTGGGGTGTTCGTTCACGATGGCGGCGACCTCGTCGAGCCGCGTCTCGGGGACCTTGCCCGCCACGAGCGCGCTGTCGTACCCGAGGGCGCTGCCCTCGAGAATCGCCGAGACTTCGCGCAGCTTCTCTTCGGCCTGCCAGCGGACGAGACAATCGATCACGCCGCTTTCGTCGAGCCCGAGGTCGTCACCGATCTGGGCAAACGGCCGCGGAGTGAACGGCACGTTGGCTTGCACTCGGTGAGCCAGGGCGTTGGACAAATCGAGTCCGATGTCTGTCATCACAATCCAATCCTGAAAGCGCGCCAGACGCCGAAGACGCCGGACGGCGAGTGAACGTTCTCCTCGTCGACGATCGCGTAGCTGTTCGCGTCGACGAGCACGAGCTTGTTGTCTCGGTTCGCGCTCACGAGGACGTGGCTGCCCCGAGGAGTGAAGTCGAGGTGGTAGACACGCCCCCCGACCTCGATGCTGCGCTTGATCGCCAGAGTCTCGACGTCGATGACCTGGAGGAAGGCGTCGTCCTTTTCGCCCGAGAAGCTGACCCAAATTTCCTTGCCGGTGGGCGCGGCGACCGAATAGACCGGGTGCCCGCGCACGGGCACGCTCTTCTCGAACGCCCAGGTCTTGCGGTTCAAAACCACCATGCGCGGTTCGCCCACGAGCGGCACGAACACGCGATCGCCCGCCACGGCCCAGGACGCCATGTGGGGAAGCTTGACCGGGGCGCCCTTGTCGAACTTCTTGGCCGGGTCGCGCAAGCTGACTTCCTTCACGCCGGAGTCGGGCTTCTCGAGGTCGAGCACCGACACGTGCTCACTGCCCATGTGTCCGACGACGTAGTAGCGACCGTCGGGTGTGATCATGGCGTCGTAGGGCTCGTCGGTGCTGGTCTTCACTCGCCGCTCGATGCGCGGCTCCTTGCCAGAAACGTCCACGACCCAGATTTCGGCGCCTTCGATCAGCACGCAGACGAAGCGATTGCCGGGAGCGTCCACCACGCCCGTCACCCGCGACTGGAGGGGTTTGCCGCCCTTCTCTCCGTCCGCTGGCAACCGCTTCACGACGTCCAGCGTCTCCGCGTCGAGCACCGTGAGCCCCCCGGGCTGATACTCGGCCGTGGCCACGTAGCGCCCATCCTGACTGATGGCGATGTCGATGCTGTTCTTCGAGACTTCGACGTCGCGCTCGCGGGTCACGGTCGCGAGGTCGATGCGGCTCAACTTCCCGCTGCGAGTCGCCACGTAGCCGTAACGCAGGTCCGGCGAGAACGTCATGGTGGCGTGGCGCATGTTGCCGAGCCCCTCGATGCGCTTGGCGCCGTAGGTCCGCGACGAAAGGTCGTAGACACCGAGGCTCTCGGTCTCGCGCTCCACCACGAAAACCCGCGATCCGATGCCGCCCGACTCTGGCGCCTTCGGCGCCGGAGCGCTGGCGGACGGCGCGGGCGTGGCGGCAGGAAGCGCCGACGCCAGCGTCCTCTCGGGTGCCGCATTGCAACCGGACAGCAGCGCCAGGCAGAGCCAGATCTTCTTCATGCGGATTGCTCCTCGAAATCCCGGGCCCTGATCTCGTCGTCCTGCATGACGCACGCCGGATCGGAAGCCCAGATGTCCTTCTCTTGGGCGTACGCGCGTTCGCGGTGCGAGCCCCGGCACAGCGGCAAGAACCGACACCCGCCGCAGCGGCCGTGGAGCAGTTCCACGCGACGCCGGAGCTCTCCGAGCAGCGGGTGGCCGAGGATTCGATCGAAAGGAACTTCACGGACGTTTCCCAAGGACACGCCGCGCCAGAACTGGTCGGGGTGGACGCGTCCGAGGTGATCGACGTCGAGGATCTTCTCGCCCGCCGAATTGCCGCCCCGGTCTCGGAGCAGCGCTTCGATGCGGCGAGCCGCGTCGTGGCCCCATCTCTCGGCGATCCACAACAGGAGGAGCGGACCGTCGGAGTCGTTGCCACCGGTGACGATGTCGGGGCCGCCCTCGTCGACCCCTCGATTGGCTCGGTCGAAGAGTTGGTGAAGGAGCGTCCGAGACTCTGCCGGAGTCAGGTCTTCGTCCCCCATGCGAAATGCGCGGCCCGAGTAGAGCAAGTGGGAAACGTAAAAGCGATCGACGCGTAGCGTGGCCGCGTGGTCGAGCAACGGGAAGAGCTCCTCGCGATTGGCGCGGGACAGCGTGATCCGAAGTCCCGTCTTCAGGCCCGCGCGCTTGCACGCGGCGAGCCCCGCGGAAGCGCGCTCGAATCCGCCGGAGAGCCCGCGGTAGCGGTCATTGAAGGTGGCGAGCCCGTCGATGCTGATTCCGACGTAGCGGATGCCGGTCTCGGCCAGACGCTTGGCCACGGCATCATCGATGAAGACTCCGTTGGTGGACAGTTGCGGCGCGAGCCCGAGGCCGTGCGCGTGCGCCACGAGCTCGAACAGGTCCTCGCGCAGGAGCGGCTCGCCCCCGCTGAAAATGACCACGCGCGTGCCCACACGCGACAGCTCGTCGAGAAAGCGCCGGCCCTCGTCCGTGGTCAGCTCACCGGGAGCTCGGGTCTTGGACGCGGCCGCATAGCAGTGGGGGCAGGAGAGGTTGCAGTGACCCACCACGTTCCAGACCACGACGGGGACACCCTTCGTGGTCTGGGCAAAGCGATCGGGAGAGCGGTGAGCGATGCTCTCCGCCGTGCGTGGGTCGCGCGCGGCTCGCAAGAGATCGCTCACCATCAGCATGTCGTTCTCCGGACGCTACATTGCTTTTCAGCACCAAGGTCGAGGGAGTGGGGGGCGCGAACCATCGCGAGCAATTTCCGCGAAGGAGGCGCCCCCCGCTGGGGTCGTCCCGGCACGCGTGACTGTCTCCCGGGCAACCACGCGAGCGAAGCGAGCCCACCGAAGGCGGCGAGCCGCGCGGGGCAAGGCGTCAAGCCTCCCCATTCTCAGTAGACGTCGTGGGCGGTGTTGAAGACGTTGAACTTGCCCGTGGGCGTGACCACCCAGTCTTCCTCGATCCGCTTGATCTCCTTCAGCTCCTTGTCGTCGTAGATGATGATCGCGCCCTTCTTGTCCCAACCCGACACCCACACCTCGGTGCCGTCCTTGTTGTACTCGAAGTGCACCGTGCGGCCCCGATCGAACGGGGTCCAGCACTTCTCGATCTTGCCTTCTTTCTTGCTGTAGACGCAGAGCTGTCGGGTCTCTTCCGCATTGTTGGCAAGGGGCGAGTCCATCCAGACCCACGGACTCTTGGCGTGGGTCTTGACGAACAAGCTGCCCGGACCGCCTACCTTGAGCTCGCGCACGACCTTCCAGGCGTTTTCCGGCTTCTTCGCCGGATCGGCACCGTACACCACGAACTTCGGCTCGCCGATGTGCGTGGTGGCGTTCACCCAACCGAACTTCGGGTCTTCCCAGTTCGCGCCCCGGCCCGGGTGCGGCTTGATGCCGGTCTCGAACTTGGTGACGAACTTCTTGTCCTTCACGTCGACCACCACCATCTCGTTCTTCATGTTGGCGGCCATCATGATGTAACGCTTGGTGTGGTCCCAACCGCCGTCATGCAGGAAGCGCTGGGTCGGCAGCTTCTCGACCATGGGGAAATCGGGCTTGCTGTAATCGATGAGAGCGATGAAGCCCGACTCCTTCAGGTTCGCGACCCAGAGCGGCTCGTTGTGGCTGGCAACGATGGCGGCCACTCGATTCTCTTTCAGCTCTTCCTTGTCGATGGCGGGCATCAGCACGCTCTGCACCGCCTTGGGCTCGAGCGTGAGGCCGTCGTAGACCACGTATTGCGGCGGCCAGTAGCAGCCCTCGATCACCAGTTTGTCTTCCCAGCCCTTGGCCTTGCTGCCGTCGACGCTGCGCGCGTCGAAACAGCCTTGCACCTGGGCAACGAGCGTCGGCGTTTCGGGCCAGAGGTCGATCAAGGTGACCCTCCCATCACGACCCACCGCGTAGAAGTAGCGTCCCGTCGAGGACGAGCGAAGGATGTGCACGGCGTAGCCCGTGGGAATGATCGCGAGCTTCTCTTTGGTATCGCCGTCGATGATGGCGACCTGGCCAGCGTCTCGCAGTACGACGCCGAAGTAGTTCTCCCACTTGCGCTTGGTGACGGGCTTCTTCGGGCGCTGGTCCACCGGGACGAGCAGCTTGTGACTCTGCTTCACCTTTTCGAGCGGCATCTGGGGCGGCTCGGGCGGAGTCATCTGCACGTAGTTGGCCATCAGCGCGATTTCTTCGTCGTTGAGCACGCCGATCTTGCCCCAGGGCGGCATGCCGCCGGGCAAGCCGTTCATCAGCGTGTTCTTGATGGTCGACGTGCCGAGCTTCTTGGTGCGTTCGGGTTGGATGTTCGGACCCGTCGCGCCAGCGCGCAACGTTCCGTGACAACCAGCGCAGCGCTGGAAGTAGATGCCCTTCGCGCGTTCGAAGTCTGCACCGGTGAGCTCGACCGCAGCCTCTTGCTTCTCCTGGAGGCCACCTGCTGCACTGATCGCGTCGACGTACGCGAGGACGCTGTCGATCTGCGCATCGGTCAGGCTGAGCGGCGGCATCTGCGTCTTGTACTTCGCAAGGAGCTCCTTCCCGACGGGATCGTCCTTGGACATGTTGACCGGATCCTTGATCCACTTCACGAGCCAGTCCTTCTGGCGACGCTTCGACACGTCTTTCAGATCGGGACCCGTACGATCGCCGGACCCGATGGTGTGACAGGCTTGGCATTGCGTGTCGTAGATGCTCTTCCCGGCCTGCGCGGCCGCGCTGAGCGCCGGGCCACCGGCAGACGCGCTAGCGCTCGGCGTCGGCTGCGTCCCGCCTTCCGGCTTCTTGTCGCAGGAAGCGCTGGCCACTCCCACGACCAACATCGCCACGAAACCGACCCCACTTCGAACTCGCATCTGATGCCTCCTCGGCGCACCCGAGCCGGGTACCTCGCGAGACGTGTAGAGCAAAACCGGAGCGGGCACCGATGACGGACGTCAGCTCAACAGACATTTCTGTCGATTGAGACGAGCCGTCCCGACGACGACGGCTAGAGCGCGACCGCCCTGAGATTTTGGGCCGGAGCGATTTCGCGAAGAGATTGCGCGGAAGGGCACACTCGAGCCCCGAACCGCACAAAAAATGCGCGGGCCCGCGCCCGGAGAGGGTGGGGGCCCGCGTGGAGTCTCGACGTCGATCAGGGATTGGCGAGGCAGCTGGTGAGCTCGTCGCTCTGCGTCCAGCCGCACTTGCCGTCACCTTGGAGCTCGCACACGCCGACGCTCTGGTAGCAGGCGTACTCGGGCTTCCAATCGCAGGTGGTGACGAGATCGTGGTCGGCACAGATCTGGCCCGAGCAACCCGTGGGCTTGCAGGGGTTGGGCGCACTCGCGGCGATGCGCGTGTAGAACTGGCTCGCGCTCAGTCCCGCCATGCTGCCGGCCGGACCCGTGACCTTCTCGAGGTTGGCAGCAACCAGGATGCCCGGCCCCGCGAGGTCCTTCCACGCCGCGTCGATATCACCCTGCGGCGCGCCGCTCGGCGACAAGTCGACGCCTGCGTACGTGGCCGTGGGCTTCACCGTGCGGTTCAGACGCGTGCCTTCGACGACGGGACACGGATACGTGATGCACACGATCCCCGACTCCTTCGCGCGATAGAAAATCCCCTTGGGCGCGGCTGCGGTCGCGGCCTTCCAGCCTTCGCTCACGGCAAACGCGGTGTAGGAGATGTTGCTCTGCTTCGCGGGAACGAGCTTGCCGCGCACTACGACCTGACCCTGGTGTGCGGCGCCGTCGGCGGCAGAGCGGTCCGTCTCCGAAAGTCCGAGCGCGCTCCAGTCGAGCTCGGACACGTAGCATTCCTTCGCCCACTTTCCGTCGGCGCACTTGGTCTGCGGTTGGTTCACGCGCTTGACGAAGAACCCGCCGCACATCGGCCACATGCACTTTCGGTAGTCCGGTCGGAGCGAGTAGTACGTCCAGTTGTCCGCGTTCAGACCATCGGCCTTACCGAGGTCGCTCGGCTCCTCCTCGGGAAGGGTGCCCGTCTGAGCCGTGCCGTCCACGGCGCAGGCCGGAGCGAGCAGGAGCGCAGCAAACAAGGCCGGTAGCAGTGCAGTCTTCATGGGATCCTCCGAGGAAACGCCGCAAACGGCGGCACACCAGGCGTAAGTGGAAGTACGCGCCGCTCCTACCAGGACCCACCTGGAGCTGCAAGCGTGTCAGGCCGAAATTGCTGCGGCGTTCGTGCTTCCCAAAACCGCCCCGGACGGCAATGGTCAGCCCATGGATCTCCAGGGAAAAGCCGCCGTCATCACGGGTGGCGGGCGCGGGATCGGGCGTGAGGCGGCACATGCGCTCGCGCGAGCGGGAGCGCGCGTGGTGGTCGCAGCGCGCTCGCTGGAGCAGGTCACGGCCGTCGCGAACGATCTCGGCAGCGCGGGACACGAGGTCCACGCCCTCCGCTGCGACGTCACTTTGCCCGAGAGCGTGGCGGAGCTCGAAGCGAAGGCCGAGCGTCTCCTCGGGTCGGTGGACATCTTGGTCAACAACGCGGGCATCGCGAGCTCGGCGCCCATCAAGGCGACGACCCTCGAGGATTGGAATCGCATCCTGGCGGTCAACGCGACGGGCCCGTTCTTGTGCACCAAAGCGTTCATCGGGAAGATGGCCGAACGACGCTGGGGACGGGTGGTGAACATCGCTTCGATCACTTCGCTCTCGGGCGCTCCCTATATCGCTGCATACACCGCGTCGAAGCACGCCGTATTGGGGTTCACGCGGGTGGCAGCCGCCGAATACGGCGACAAGGGCGTAACGGTGAACGCCGTGTGCCCTGGTTACGTCGACACGGAAATGACGGACGACTCCGTCCGCCGTGTGATGGAGCGAACCGGGCTCGATCGAGACGACGCCCTCGCGGCCATTCTCTCCACTGCCCATCAGAAGCGCTTGATTTCTCCCGACGAAGTCGCTTTCGTCGTGCTTTCTCTGTGTGCCGACTTGGCGGGCGGCGTGAACGGTCAAGCCATCGTAGTGGATGGTGGAGGGCTCCTATCGTGACGCATTCGACAATCAATCCAGAGGCCCTGGGCGCGCCCAAGGGCTATTCCAACGGCATCTTGTGCGAGCCCGGCGGGCGCCTGCTCTTCGTAGCGGGACAGGTCGCGTGGGACGCGGAGCAGCGGGTCGTCTCGCCCGTGTTTGCCAAGCAGTTCGGGCAAGCGCTCTCCAACGTGCTTGCGGTGGTGCGCGAGGCGGGCGGCGCGCCCGAGCACGTCACGCGGATCACCCTCTACGTCACGAGCAAAGACGAATACGTTTCGGAGCTTCGCCCCGTGGGAGCGGCCTATCGAGAGCTGATGGGGCGGCACTACCCCGCCATGACGCTCGTGGAGGTCAAGGCGCTCCTCGAAGAAGGGGCGAAGGTCGAAATCGAAGCCACGGCCGTGGTGCCCGCTTGAATTCGGAAGGACGCAAGATGCCCATCGAGCCCAAGAGCTTCCTCTACGCGCGTGATCCGGAGACGCAGGTCGCGACGCTCACGCTGAACCGGCCCGACCGGTTGAACGCTCTCACCTTCGAGGTGTACACCGAGCTGGGCGCCACCTTCCGGGCGCTCGACACCGAACCCGACGTGCGCGCCATCGTGATCACTGGCGCGGGCAAGGGCTTCTGCTCGGGCGGCGACGTCGAGGACATCATCGGCCAGTTGTTCGCGCGCGACCAGCAGGGCCTGCTCGAGTTCACGCGACTCACCGGAGCTCTGGTGGTCGCCATGCGACGTTGCCGCAGGCCCATCGTCGCCGCGCTGAACGGTACGGTCGCCGGTGCTGGAGCGGTGATCGCTACCGCCGCCGACATTCGCATCGCCAGCGAGCAGGCCCGCATCGCCTATCTCTTCACCAAGGTCGGCTTGAGCGGGGCGGACATGGGCATGTGCTGGCTCTTGCCCCGCATCGTGGGCTTCGGTCGCGCGACCGAGCTCCTCATGAGTGGAGACTTCATCGACGCAGCGGAGGCCCAGCGCATCGGCCTCTACAACCGTGTGGTCCCGGCCGATGCGGTCGTCACGGAGGCACGCGGCTACGCAGCGAAGCTCGCTCGGGGCCCGGGCTACGGAATCGAGGTCACGAAGGCGCTGCTCAATCGCGAGGCGTCCATGGACCTGTGGGCGTCGGTGGACCTCGAGGCCGAAGCCCAGGCGGCGTGCATGATGCACCCGGACTTCCGCGAGGCCTACGAGGCATTCCGCGCCAAACGTGCAGCGAAATTCCGCTGAAGGCCCCCATGCCCGACATCGACGCCGTCTCTGCATTCTTGACGGAGCGCCACGCCGCGCTCGCCCTCGAGGTCGAGGAATTCGTCCGCCGCGAGCTCGTTCCACTGCCCCACGTGGACGACGACGACGGTGCCCGGGCCCAGGCGCGAGTACTGGTCGAACGCTTGGGGCGAGCCGGGCTCGTCGGCGCGGCGCACCCCTTGGACCTCCGTGCGTGCTGCTTGATTCGCGAATCACTCGCGCGCGAGTCGCCGCTCGCGGACGAAGTGTTCGCGCTTCAGTGCCTGGGTTCGACGCCTATTGCGCTGGGTGGGAGCGAAGAGTTGAAGGCTCGCTACCTACCCCGCGTGCTGGCAGGCGAATGGATGGCCGCATTCGCCATGACCGAGCCAGAGGCCGGCAGCGACGTCGCTTCCCTCACGACGTCGGCCAGGCGCGATGGCGACAGCTACGTGCTCGACGGCAAGAAGACGCTGATCTCCAACGCGGGCATCGCCGATTTCTACACCGTGTTTGCCAAGACCGACGCCGCAGCGGGTCATCGCGGCATCTCGTGTTTCGTCGTCGACGCGGACACTCCAGGCCTGTCGTTCGATCGGGCGCTCGTACTCAGCGCACCGCACCCGCTCGGAGAGATCAGCTTCGACGCCTGCCGCGTGCCCGCGAGCCGGCGCGTGGGGAGCGAGGGAGCAGGCTTCCGCTTGGGCATGAGCACGCTCGACAGCCTCCGCGCCACGGTGGCCGCGGCGGCGTGCGGCATGGCAGAACGCGCGCTCGACGAGGCTCTCGCGCACGTCACGCGTCGAAGCCAGTTCGGCGCTCCGCTCTCCGAGCTGCCACTCGTTCAGCAGCGGCTCGCGAGCATGAGCCTCGAGCTCACGGCCTCGCGACTCCTGGTGTACCGAGCGGCCGCGGCGAAAGACGCCGGGAAAGAACGCGTGTCGCTGGAGAGCGCCATGGCCAAGGCCTATGCGACGGAGGCCGCGCAACGCATCGTGGACAGCGCGGTACAGCTCTCGGGCGGGCGCGGCGTCCTCCGAGACAGCGTGGTGGACCACCTGTATCGAGCCATCCGGCCGCTCCGCATCTACGAGGGGACTACGGACATCCAGTACGTGGTCATCGCGCGCGCACTGCTCAAGGCGCGACAGGCCGCGAGCGAGCGCTGACGGCTCGAGCTGAACGTCCGCTCCCTCCGGCGGGAAGAGGGCCACCGGTTTCGAGAGTTTACTGGGTAGCGCGTCAGCGCCTTTGCTAACCTCGGAGGCAGCTTTGTCGCGCGGCTCGTCCCACGGAAAACACGGCGTCCTGCTCTGGCCGGCCGTCTGCCTCGCGACCGGAGCTCCCCTCGGCATCTTGGTGGGGCTCCTGGACGCGGTCGTCGCCCAACGCGTCGCGGCGCACGAGCGACCGTCGCTCGCGCAGCTCATCGGAGCGGGGTCCGTCAGCCTCATCGAAGCCGCGCTCGTCTCGTTTCTGATCGGCGCCCTGACCGCCCCGTTCCTGCGCTGGCGCGCCGGCCGCGTCGCGGCCGTCGTCCTCACGGGCACCTTCGCCGGGCTGTTCACCACGGCGCATCTCGTCAGCGGCGTGGTGCGCGCGCTCGCAGGCTCGTACCTCACGCTCGGCGCGGTGGAGTTCTTCTTCGCGGGCGGCAGTCACCTCGTTTGGACCATCGTGACCGGCTACGGCCGCTGGGTTCTGCTGCTCGCAGTCGTGTTCGCGTTCGTCACGTATGCCGCGGGACGCGTCGCGCGAGCGGCGTTGTCCAGGACCTACGAGACCGCGCGCGTGCCGCTGGTGTGGATCATCGCGCCGACGTGCCTCGCGACGTCGGGCTTCTTGCCTGCCAGCACCACGAAGAACCTAGCCGCCGCAAGTCCCGAAGCAGCGTTCCTCGAGTCCTTGGCACCCGAAGAGCCGGAACCACCTACGCCAGAGACCCTCACGGGCAACGCCGCCGACGTCCCGAAGCGCGAGCCCAAAGAAGGACCCGAGCAGCTGGAGGGCGCACGCTGGCAAGTCACGGTGCGCGAGATGAAACCGCGCAGCACGAACGTTCTCTTGCTCACGCTCGAATCCATATCACTGCACCATCTCGGCTACTCCGGCTACGAGCGCCCCACCACACCGAACCTGGATCGGATCGCAGCCCGGAGCCTCCGCATGCGCAGGGCGTGGACGACCGCGACCCACTCGAACTACGCGCAGATGGCCATCTTGTCGTCACTGTTCCCGCGGCGCACGACCGGCCTCGACGTGTACAAGCGCCTCGACTACCCGCGCGTGCTCCTACACGACGTCTTCCATACTTTGGGCTACGCGACGGCGACGATCTCGAGCCAAGACGAGTCGTGGCAAGGGATGATCAGGTTCCAAGAGACGGGCACGCCCACCTTCTACCGCCACTCCAAGCACTACACGAGCATGCGGCAGGACATCGGGAGCGAGCTAGTGGTCATGGACCACGTCACGGCCGAGGTCGCCTCCGACTGGGTCCGGCGCCAGGGCTCGCGGCCTTGGGCGCTCTACGTGAACTTCCAGGGCACGCACTTTCCGTACAAGCTCCAGTCGGGCATCCCGACGCCGTTTCAACCCACCGCGGTCACGCCCGGCGGCTTCAGCTACCTCTCGTATCCGGAGAGCGATCGCCAGGCCGTGGTGAACCGCTACGACAACGCCTTGCGCTACGTGGACGAGCAGATCGGCAGGCTCTACCGATCGCTCGAGGCGCAGGGGAAGCTCGATGACACGATCTGGGTGATCACCGCCGACCACGGTGAGAACTTCCACGATCACGGGCAAGTGACCCACGGGCGCACGCTCTACGACACCGAAGCGCGCGTGCCGCTCTTGATCCACTGGCCCAAAGGCCTCGAACCCGGCGACGTCGACGAGCCGGCGTCGCACCTCGACATCTTGCCCACGATCTTGGATCTGTTGGAGCTGCCCCCTCACCCCGCGCACCAAGGGCGCAGTTTGCGCGCCGCCGCGGACCCCACGACCGAACCCACCGGGATCTACCTCAACATCCAAGGTCTGAAGAGCGCCGAGGCGCTGATCTGCTTCCCCTGGAAATACGTGGTCAATCGCAGCGACAAGACCACGGAGCTCTTCCAGCTCGAGCAGGATCCCGACGAGCGTGAGGATCGGTCCGCTCGCTATCCGGAGATCGCCGAAGCGCTGCGGGTCACCTTGTCCCAACAGGTCGCGGCGCAGCTCTCGTACCACCGCAAGGACAATCCCGCCTTGCACGAGCGCTATGCGCCACGCCTCTTGACCTGCCCGAACCTGCCGGAGGTCGAGCGCGCACAGGCGCCGAATGCACCCCGCGTCGAGCAACGCGCGTCGGACGGGAACGAGCTGGCGCCCAGTCCGCAGGGCCAGCGCGCGAACGAACGACAGAACTGAGTCATTCCGAGCGCGGCGCCACTTCCAAGTGTGAGAGCAGCTCTTCGAGGTGCGCCAGGTGTTCACGATCCACCGGGACGAAACCCGTCGCATCGAGCAGCTCCGAAGCTGCGCGCCGCACGTCCGAGTGCCCATCGGCCGTGAGCGCGTCGGCGATCTCGCGAGCGATTTCTCGGGGCAGGTGGACGGAAGCCGCCAAGATGTCCGAGGGGATGGGCCCCGCACAACGGAGCACGTTCACGTTGGCCTTCCCGTAGCCGGCGCTGCGGATGCGGCCGGCGTCGTCGAAGTGCACGAACGTCGCGCCGACGTCGGCACTGCCGTCGAGCACGGCCTTGGCCACGGCGTCGTGAGTGCCGAGGAAGATCTCTTCGCGAAACGCTCGCGCGAGATCGACACCCTCCTGGGCGAGCGATGCCCGAAGCACGAGGTAGCCGGCAGAGCTCATGTGGTCGACCCAGGCGACGCGAGCGTTCTCCACGCGTGCGAGCTCGTTCATCGGAGAATCTTCGCGGCTGAAGAGCGCAGTCCAATACCAGGCGGAGCCAGCCCGGACGGGCGCCGCGAGAGGAATCGCGCTGCCGCGTGCGATGGCGCGCAGCGCGATCATCGGAGGCAGCCACGCGAAATGGATCTCTCCCCAGTGCAGCCCCGAGAGCAGATCGGTGTAGGACTGAACGGCGTGGGGTACGACGGGAAACTCGATGGCGACACTCAAAGCGTCGCACAGCGTACCGAGACGCCCGTGGGTCGGTCCCGCCGCTCGCACCGTGGGGCGCATCGTCACTCGGCCGAGCTCGCTCAACGTGGTGCCGAGCCGGATCTCGTCGGGACCCAGACTTCCTTTCGGCTTCGACTCGTCGGCCATCGCGGACAGGTGACGTTACCTCACGGCTCGGGGAGCGGCGACTGGCTCGGAGCCGCGCCACGCCGGACCGGCGCGGTCCGAGCGGAAAACCGTGGCGAAAGAACGAGGAGCGGCGCCCTCACCGTCGTCACCGCGGCGACCGCCCGGGCGCGCCTCGTCGAGCCCTCCGCTCGGCTGGCGTGACACCGTACCAACGACGGAAGGCGCGGTGGAAGTTGCTGGGATCGGTGTAACCCAAGAGGAACGCGATCTCGTGGAGCGAGAGATTCGGGTTCTCGAGGTACCTCTCGGAAAGGCGCTGCCGCACCGCCTCTACGAGGCCCAAGAAGCTGGTCTCGCTCTCTCTCAAGCGCCGCTGCAGGACTCGTTTACCAACGCCCAGGTGCTCCGCGACCTCGTCGAGGCTCGGTACCCCTTGCTCCAAGCGACACGCCACGAGCTGCTCGATACGCGCCATCAGGTCGTCGGTCTCACCCAACTTCTCGATCATCCCCGAGGCCAGGAGCTCGAGCAGACTGACCAGGCCCGGGTCGTAACCGGCGATGGGCTCGTTCGCCACCAGCGGCCCGAACACCACTACGGTCTCCGGTCGACCGAAACGGGGCTCGCACCCGAAGACGCGGCGATGCTCCGCTACCGATTCTGGTGCGGGATGGCGGAAGCCAACTTCGCGCGCCACGAGGGGCTTCTGGGTGAGTGCGCGCGCGATCACGACCACGGAGGCTGCGGAATACTCCGCTACGTGGCGGGGGAACTCGTGCAGCAGGCCGCGACATCCGGGATAGACGACGAAGTCCGAGTCGGTCGCTTCGAATTCGACGCGACCCGCATCGTGCACGATGCGTGAGTAGCGAGCCACACGTTGGAACGCCTCCCCGAGCGTGCGCGAACCGCGCGCGAGATGGCCCACGACGTGGAACCCATCGATGTCTCCGCTCTCGGCGAAATGCAGGCCGAAGTCCGGGTCCCCGGAGGCCTCGGCCAAGGAATGAAACACGCGATTGTAGACGGGCTGCGGCACTCGCTCGTCGGGGTCAGCCAAGCGGCTCAGCTCCAGGCCAGCGGCTTCGAGTGTCGGTTCGGGCTCCAAGCCGATCCGCTGCGCATGCCGAGCTAGTGCGAGTACGCTGGACGGTACCACCGTGAACTGCGCTCCGGTTCGATTCGCCACCGAGGGCATTCAAAACGCATAACCCGCGCCGAGCGTGGCGAACAGATCCCAGTGACGATGGCGCTCGTTGTCGTACGACTTGCCGCCCACCGCGACCGGTCGGTTGTCGGGCCCCTGAGGACGCTTCAGGTAGTAGAGCGCGCCCAGACGAGGCGCCAAATAGAGCCCGTGGTGGACACGCCACGCCCAGCCGAGCTCGGGTCCGAGCAGCACGGACTCGAGGTGCTTGCGTGTTCCGTCGTCCCGGTTCTCCACGCGCTGCTGCTTCCACTGTCCCATCACGCGCGCGTACGGTCCCTCGATCCGGTCCTCCAAGAAGTGCCAGGTGAGGTCGAGCGCCACGATGTGGCGCACGCTGAGCTCGAAGCCCTCGGGGGCACCACTCAACTCCCGATAGGGCGATTCGAAGCGGTAGTAACCGACGCCGGACCGGAATGGTCCGTAGCTCGGCCCAGCGAACAGACCGACGCCTCCCGCCATGAGCAATACGCCGACGTCCCCTTCGAAGAAGCCGCCGAACTGCCAGGAGGGCGGCGGCGGCGCTGACCCTTCCACAGCCCGAGCGGGCCCGGAGTTCACGAGGAGCGCCAGGGCGAGGAGCACCGAAGTGACGCGAGCTCGGAGTGACCCGGCGGTGGGATCACACCAGGTCGAACGGTGGGCGCGAATTGGTCGAGTCATGCCCCGAGCGTCGCGCTGGACACCCCGGCGCCGCAGTGGCCAAGGGCGACGAAGTGTGGTCCGCGGGCGTCTCGGCCGACCGATGACCGACCGCAGATTCACCCCGGCGGGACTCGAGCACTGGCCTATCCTGGGGTCGATGTGGCGTCCGCCGAACGCATCGAGGCACCAGGTGCCCGCGACGGAGTGGCCGTCGGCCGAGAGCGCTCGGGCCGGACTCTGGTTCCGTCCGCTGGAGGTGGGTCGCCTCGTCCTGGCGACTCGAACTTGGGTCCCCGCCATGGTGCCATGGCGCGCCGCCGACAGCGGAGAAGTCACCGAAGACGTACTCGATTGGTACACGCGCTTCGCACGAGGCCGGCCGGGCGCGTTGGTGGTCGAGGCGACCGGAGTTCGAGACGTCCCGAGCGGACCGCTCTTGCGCATCGGGCACGATCGGTTCGTGCCGGGGCTCGCCGAGCTCAGAGCGCGCGTCGAGCGCGCGTCGGAAGGCCAGACGCGGCTCTTCATCCAGCTCATCGACTTCCTCGCCATCCGTCGCCGCCCGGACCGGGAGCGCTACCTGCGCGAGTTCCTGTCGATCACCGACCGGCACCGGAGCCGCTGCCCGGCGGCGAACGACCGAGAGCTCCGCGAGCGCCTGGTGTCCCTCTCGCGTCCGGAGCTCGAAGAGGTGCTGAGCGAGCGCGAGCTCGAGGCGTTGGACCGAGGGGCGCGCGAGCGGGTGACGGATACCTTCCTGCCTCACGTCCGCGAGCTTCCGCAGCGCTTGCCCGAAGCCTTCGCCAGCGCTGCGGCCCGCGCCGAAGCCGCGGGGTTCGACGGCGTCGAGTTGCACTACGCCCACGCCTACACCCTGGCGTCGTTTCTCTCGGCACGGAACGACCGGAGTGACGGCTACGGGGGCTCCCTCGCGGGCCGAATGCGCCTTCCTCTGGAAGTGCACCAGGCCGTGCGCGCTCGGGTGGGCGGTCGCTTCGTAGTGGGCGCGAGGTACTTGAGCGAAGAGTGCATCACCGGCGGCTCGACGCTCACCGAAGCCGAACAGATGGGCGTCGCGTTCGCCGCGCACGGCTTCGACTTCCTCTCGCTCTCGCGCGGTGGGAAGTTCGAGGACGCGAAGCAGCCCGCGGTCGGCGAAGCCGCCTACCCCTACACGGGTCCGAGCGGCTGGGAGTGCATGCCAACCACCCTCGCGGACGAACGCGGACCTTTCGGCCGCAACGTCGCGCCCACGGCGCGGATCCGTCACGCCATCCGCGCGGCGGGGTTCGACACACCGGTCGTCGTCGCCGGCGGCGTCGCCACTTTCGATCAGGCCGAAGCGATTCTCGGCGCTGGCGCCGCCGACATCGTGGGTTCGGCCCGCCAGACGTTGGCGGACCCGGACTGGTTCGAAAAAGTACGGCTCGGTCGAGGGAGCGAGGTGCGGCGCTGTGAGTTCACCAACTACTGCGAGGGCCTCGACCAGAAGCACAAGCAGGTGACCTGCAAACTGTGGGACCGCCTGGACCTCGACGAACCCGGAGTCCGCCTCGCTCGGATCGGACGGCGGCGCTTGCTTGCTCCGACGTGGGACGCTTCGGAGGTCGTCGAGCCCGGGCCCGAGTGATACCCTCGGCGCATGCGCCCCACGACTCGCCCCAAGGTGATCCTGCGCCACTGTGACGCCTACGACCCCGAGCGGATCCGGCGCATCGTGCGCGAGTCCATGGAGGAGCTCGGGCTCCGACCCCGCGGACGCACGTTGGTGAAGCCCAACCTCGTAGCCGCTGGCCCGCTGTTCGAACATGCGCACACACGCCCGGAGTTCCTGGAAGGCGTGTTGCTCGCGCTTCGCGATCGCGACGCCGGGGAAATGAAGGAGCTCCGGCTCGGCGAGCGCTGTGGGATCACGGTGCCGACCCGCGCTGCCTTCGAAGGCTCCGGCGTGGGGCCGATGCTGAAACGCATCGGCGTCCAGCCCTCGTATTTCGAGGAAGAGCAGCAGGTCGAGATCCGGTACACGCACCCCGGACGCCTGCGCGACTACGTCTTCACGCCGGAGCCAGTGGCGCTGGCGGATTTCTTCGTGAACTGTCCGAAGTTCAAGGCCCACCCTTGGACGACCGTGACGTTCTCGATCAAGGCGTACATCGGCATCCAGGACGACCGACATCGATTGATCGACCACGATCACCGGCTGAACGAGAAGATCGCGGATCTGCAATACATCATCCAGCCCGAGCTGATCTGCATCGACGCCATCGTCGCCGGCGAAGGCCGTATGCTCACGCCGATCCCGAGGGATTTGAACCTGATCATCATCGGGAACAACCAGGTCGCATTCGACTCCGTGTGTTGCCAGATCATCGGCGTCGATCCCGCGACGGTGGATCACATTCGCATGACCAGTGAACGCGGCTTCGGCCCCACGGCGCTCGACGCCATCGAGCTCGGAGGCGACGTGAGCCTCGAAGAAGCGCGCGCGCGGGCCCAAGGTTTCAAAGTCGGGCTGATTCGGGTCGAGAAGTACTTCGAGGGTACCCACATCACCGCCTATGCCGGCGCCCCGCCGGAGCCGGAGCACACGGACTACTGCTGGGGCGGGTGTCCCGGAGCCATCGAAGAGGCCATCGAGATCCTTCGTCTCTACGACGCCGAGTGCGACGCGAAGATGCCACGCATGCACGTAGTGTTCGGCGCGTACGACGGCGAGATCGACGCCCGGCCTGGCGAGAAGGTCGTATTCATGGGGGACTGCGCGCGTTTCGAGGGCCACATCGCGGGCCAATTGGTGCAAATCCGCAGCAAGTACCAGGACCGGTCACGCAAGGACCCGCACACCGCCACGCACGACGACATCTACGTCAAGATGGCCAAGGTCACGCGCAAGCTGAACGCTGCGAAGGACGAGCAGGTCGTGCGTTTCGATGGCTGTCCGGTGAGCGTCGCCGAGCAGGCCCTCGCGCTCGTGCGCCTCGGGGGGCTTGCGAACCCCTACCTCAGCGCGGAAAACGCCCTGCAATTCACCAAGAACTACTTGATGTGGAGGTCGACGGCGTTCGCGAAGCGGCTGACGGGAACGCCCTACCAGCGGCCCGGGCCCTGCGCGCGAGGACAGGCTGCGCCCGAGCTCGACGCGCGCGAGCCCGCGGAATGAGCTCCGACTCCCTCGAAATCCGGCCGCTCGCCGGCGAGAGCGAGCTCGCCGAATTGGCCAAGATCGAGAGCTGGGCCTTCGGCCCGAGCCCCGACGACTGCGCGGGCTGGTTGTCGCGAGCGGGCCTGCCCAACGTGCGAGTCGCGCTGCGCGGCGGGCGGGTGCTCGGCGGCCTCTTGCTCGTGCCCATGGGCCAGTGGTTCGGAGGCCGAAGCGTGCCCATGACCGGAGTCGCCGGCGTTGCGGTCGCACCCGAGGCCCGAGGCGAGGGTGTGGCGCGGCAGCTCATGGCTCGAGTCGTGCTAGAGCTCCGCGAGCAGGGCACAGCGATCTCGACACTCTACCCCGCGACGTTGCCCCTCTATCGCCACGCCGGCTACGAGCTCGCGGGCGCTCGCTACCAGGCATCGCTCACTCCGGACCGCATCTCGATCCGAGAGCGCGAGCTCGTCGTGCGTGAGCTGGGAGCGGCCGATCAAACCGCGGTCGCCGAGCTCTATGCGGAACGTGCCCAAGCACGGAACGGGACGCTCGACCGCGGCGAGTACATTTGGAACCGAGTGCGCTCACCGCGCAACGATCCCGCACGCGGCTACGGCGTCGAGGCCGACGGGCACCTGGAAGGTTACGTGTACGTGCGCGAGAAGCAGCTCGCCGCCATCGCCTACGAGCTCCACCTGAGCGACTTCGTCGCGCGCACGCCCCGCGCCGTCCGACGGCTCTGGTCTTTCCTGGGGGACCACCGTTCGTTGGCGCAGAAGATCGTGTTCCACGCCGACCCGAGCGACCCCCTGTTGCTCGAGCTACCCGAGCGTGGCTACGCGGTCGAGCTCAATCACTATTGGATGATCCGAGTGGTCGATTCGAAAGCCGCCCTCGAGGCGCGAGGCTATTCCAAGGGTCTCGTCGCACGTTTGGAGCTGGAAGTACGCGACGAGCTCCTCGAGCGCGAACCCGTGAGGCTCCGGCTCCGCGTCGAAGCGGGACACGCCAGCGTCGAAGCGGGAGGCACGGGCGCTCTCGCTCTCGACGTGCGCGGTCTGGCTGCGCTGTATTCCGGCTTCGCCAGCACGGACACGCTCGCGCTCCGCGGTCAGCTGACGGGCGATCCAGAATCGCGCGCAGTCGCGGACGCCATCTTCGCGGGTCCGAACCCCCACATGCCCGACATGTTCTGAGAGTTGGCGTTCGAGAGCGTTCGGGTCAGGCGAATCGTGGCGGTGGCTCGCTCGGCGTCAGGTGGGGACGATCCCACGAAATCTTCAGGACACCCACGGCAGACAGGCGCACGGCGCGCGTGAGCGCCATGCAAAAGTAGGCGCGCTGGCCAGGCGGTGCGACCAGCGCAACGATGCGCCGCGCGTCGCCGGTGCTGCGCAGCTCTTCGTTGAATGCGTCGACGACGGCGTCGAGCGAGCCAACGAGCGATTCGGAGCTCGCGAACGTCACGGCATTGCCACCGAGGAGCGCAGTGAGCTCGCGTTCGAAGTCGCAGACGTCGGCGTCGGGGGCGTGAGCGATGAAGAGGTCCGATTGCTGGCGGCGCTCGCCCACGAAACGGTCTCTGTAGTAGTGAAGGAGCACCTGGGTCAGCTCCGCGGGGTCGTGCCCTTGGAGCGAGAGCTCCGCGAGCGCTTGCTCGCACTCCCAGCCATCCAGCTCGAGGGCGATGCCTTCGGCCTGGAGCCGTCGAATCGCGTCCGGCAGGCTCTTCACCGGTCGCGTCGACTCCGGATGCGAAGCCGGCTCGACCAGGACTGCGCGAGGCATTCCGTTTCGGCGGCGCCCGAGCACGACGCGCACCGGCTGACCCTCCACCGGCGCGTCGACACACGCGGTGACGTCGAACAGCACCTCGCGGCCGTCCTCCAGCTCGAGGACTCCAAAGCCATTCTCCTGCTGGAAGGAGCAGATCAGTCCTTCGAGCGCCATATCCATGGGCACACCCCGATGTACGCCCATGTACGCGGCGGCGCAGGACCTTCCCGACGGAA
>Ga0268298_10000245_pt1 | contig 71621 bp, 64 predicted proteins | sample WWTPWeurt_MetaG_FD_194462 | JGI IMG/M metagenome (GOLD analysis project Ga0268298, IMG submission 194462) | Activated sludge microbial communities from WWTP in Nijmegen, Gelderland, Netherland - WWTP Weurt | ecosystem: Engineered > WWTP > Aerobic digester > Activated sludge | place...
TCGTGGAACCAGGTCAGCGCGCGGTCCTCCTTCGCGCCATTCACGGCAATCTTGAACTTGCGCGGCAGGAAGGCGAATTCCGGATGGAAGGTGCTCCACTGGCGCAGGATCTCGCACAGCGGGCGCGGATCGAGGATCTCGTCGGCAGCGACGCCGGCGAACTGGTCGGTGGTCACGTTGCGGATACAGTTGCCCGAGGTCTGGATCGCGTGCATCTGCACCTTGGCCAGTTCGGCGAGCATCTCCGGTACATCCTCGATCTTCGGCCAGTTGAACTGCATGTTGTGGCGCGTCGTGAAGTGGCCATAGCCGCGGTCGTACTTGCGGCCGAGTTCGGCGAGGCAACGCAGTTGCTTGGAAGCGAGCATGCCGTAGGGCACGGCGATGCGGAACATCGGCGCGTGGCGCTGCACGTAGAGACCGTTCTGCAGGCGCAGCGGGCGGAATTCATCATCGGTCAGGTCGCCAGCCTTCCAGCGCGCAACCTGGTCGCGGAACTGGGCGACGCGCTCATCGACGAGGGCCTGGTCGTATTGATCGTAGCGGTACATGCGTAAACCTCGCTTGGGGAATCTTGATGTTGTTTCGGTCTAACTGCCGATGAGTTTTGCACCGATCAGCACCAGCATGCTGGCGAGGATCGGGCGCAGGATTTTATCCGGAACCTTGGCCGAGATGTGGCTGCCGACCCAGATGCCGGGCAGTGAGCCGAGCAGCAGCGCGCCCAGCAGCGACCAGTCGACGCTGCCCATCCACCAGTGACCGATCCCGGCGACCAGCGTCAGCGGTACGGCATGGACGACGTCGCTACCGACGATGCGCACGGCCGGCAGCTGCGGGTAAAGGAAGAAGAGGGCGGCGACGCCCAGCGCACCGGCGCCGACCGAGGAGATCGAGACGAGCACGCCGAGTACGGCACCCACGGCAACGGTCACCGGACCGATATGGCGCTGCACGAAGGAGTTCTCATGGCGCAGCGCGAACTGGAGGATGCGCTTGCGGAAGATGATGGCGCAGGCGGTGAGCAGCAGCGCGACGCCGAGCGAGACCGAGATCAGGTGCGTCATCTCGGCGCTGCGCTTCGGCAACTGCGAGAGGATCAGGATGGTGATGGCCGCCGCCGGGATGCTGCCGGCAGCGAGGCGGCCGACGATCTGCCAGTCTACATGGCCCTTGCGGCTATGCACCACCGTGCCGCCGGATTTGGTGATCGCCGCATAAAGAAGATCGGTGCCGACGGCAGTGGCGGGGTGGATGCCGAACAGGAGAACCAGGAGCGGTGTCATCAGCGAGCCGCCGCCGACGCCGGTGAGGCCGACGATGGCGCCAACTGCAAAGCCGGAGAGTGTGTAGAGCCAGTCCATGATGGTGCGCCGCAATAATCAGTTCGCGGAGTCTATCAATCAGTGATTTGATTGAAAAAGAATATTAGGTTAGATTGCTATAACCATAGGTTATTTGAGTGATGCCATGAAGCTGCAGCAACTCCGCTATCTGGTCGAAGTTGCCCGTCAGGGGCTCAATGTCTCCGAAGCGGCTGAGGCCCTGCATACCTCGCAGCCCGGTGTCTCGAAACAGGTGCGCCTGCTGGAAGGCGAACTCGGCATCACCGTCTTCGAGCGCAGTGGCAAGCGCCTCACCGGCATCACCGAGCCCGGCAAGGCGGTGCTCGAAATCTCGCAGCGGATCCTGCGCGAGGCCGACAATCTCCGTCGGGTCGGGCAGGAATACGCCGGCGAGGATACCGGCAGCCTCAATATCGCCACCACGCACACCCAGGCGCGCTATGCGCTGCCGGCCGTCGTCAGCCGCTTCCTCGAGCGCTGGCCGAAGGTGCGGCTGACGCTGCATCAGGGCAGCCCGACGCAGATTGCCGAATGGACGCTTTCCGGCGAGGCCGATCTTGCCATCGCCACCGAAGCGCTCGACCAGTACCCGGCATTGATCACGCTGCCCTGCCATCAATGGGGGCACGCCGTGATCGCCCCTGCCGGGCACCCCATCCTCAGGGAAAAGGGGCTTTCGCTCAGCGCGCTGGCGAAATGGCCGCTCGTGACCTACGATCCCGCCTTCTCCGGGCGTTCACGCATCAACCGCGCCTTCGAGCGCGCCGGACTCTCGCCGAACGTCGTGCTTGCCGCCATCGACGCCGATGTGATCAAGACCTACGTGAGCCTCGGTCTCGGCCTCGGCATCATCGCCCGCATGGCCTACGACCCGGTACGCGATACCGGCCTCGTCGCGCTCGATGCAGAACACCTCTTCGGCTCGAACACCACGCGGCTCGGCATGCGCCGTGGCAGCTACCTGCGGCGCTACGAATACGACTTCATCGAGTTCTTTGCCCAGCAGCTGACGAAGAAGGCCGTGGACATGGCGCTTGCCGGTGGCGGCGATGAATATCAGTTGTAAGGTGTGCCCCGGTTCGCGATTGCGACCGCCGCCGTTCAGGAATCTGAACTTGGTATTGATGCCATTAGCGTAGAATCCGTTAGTGGCCGAGATCGGCCAGAAGCGGTCGTCAAACATTTCAGAGAGATTTCGATCATGGGGTTATTTTCCAGACCAAAATGTCCAAAATGCGAGGCCAAATTTGAGCTTCTTTCGGCTGCGTACTGGAGTAAAAAACCTGCCTGTAAGTCGTGTGGCGCACAAGTGCGTCCGAAGTTTGAATGGAGCCGTTATTTCGTCATCAGTGCGCTCATTTTCTTTCCTCTTCGACTACTGGCGATCTACATCAAGCCTCTAGCGTTCTTGCACTCATCCTTAACTACAGGATTTGCGTTGGGTGTCGGTTTGTTTCTATGTATTCGATTTCAGTTGGCGGAAGAAGTGGCGCCAACCAACAAGGATTCGACGACCGTTTAGGGTAGATTGCCGGCTTCCGAGTGCGTGCCGTCGTAGTGACAAACTGAAACACTCCGTCCGCCGGGAGCCGGTATCATTCGCGCCTGTCCGGGTCGTCGATTGACCCGCGTTCCATCCAATTCGATTTCTTTCCATGACCATCAAGCAGTTGCTTTCGGCGCGCCGCCCTCTTGCCATCGCACTGGCGGCGGGCGCCGTCGTCGTCGCCCTTGCCCTGTCGGGCGGCCGTGGCCAGCCGCCCGCAGATTCCGCGGCGAATGGCGCGGCCCAGCGCCCGGCGCTCACCGTGACCGTCACCGTTCCGGTGCGTGAAGAATGGCCGCAGATGCTGGTGGCCAACGGTAACGTCGTTGCCTGGCAGGAAGCGGTGATCGGCCCCGAGATCACCGGCTACCGGATTACCGAGGTGCTCGTTGACGTCGGGGATCGGGTGAAGAAGGGGCAATTGCTGGCGCGCATCGCCAGCGATACCGTCGCCAGCGAACTGGCCGAGGCGAAGGCGGCGGTTGCCGAACTGGAGGCGAGCGCGAACGAGGCGAAGGGCAATGCCGAACGCGCCCGCGAGTTGCGCGAGAAGGGCTTCTACAGCGCGCAACTGGCAGCGCAGTACCAGACCGGCGGCCAGACTGCCGCGGCGCGGCTGGAGGCGGCACGCGCACGCCAGCGCGCGGCGGAAGTGAAAATGGGCAAGACCGGCGTGCTGGCGCCCGATGACGGCATCGTCTCGGGGCGCACGGCGGTGGTCGGCTCGCTGACGCAGAACGGGCAGGAGTTGTTCCGCCTGATCCGCGGCGGCCGCCTCGAATGGCGCGCCGAGGTGCCGTCGGCGATGCTGGCGCGGATGGCGCCGGGCGTTGTGGCGACATTGACCGGGCCGGGTGGCGAACGCGTGTCGGGGACGGTGCGCAGTATCGCGCCCAGCGTCGACCCGGCAACGCGCAACGGGCTGGTCTATGTCGATCTGCCCGCTGGCACCGTGGTCAAGGCCGGCATGTTCGCGCGCGGCGAATTCGAGCTCGGCCGTGCCCCGGCGCTGACGGTGCCGCAGTCGGCGGTGGTGCCGCGCGAAGGCTTCTCGTTTGTATTCCGTCTCGAGGCCGGCGACCGCGTGGCGCAGGCCAAGGTCCAGCTCGGCCGGCGGGTGGGCGAGCGCGTCGAAATCCTCGACGGGCTGGCCGCCGATGCGCGCATCGTCGATTCCGGCGCCGGTTTCCTCGCCGACGGCGATGTCGTCAAGGTCGTCGCCCAGCCAGCGCCGGGCGCTGCCGGCCGCACGCAATGAACGTCTCCGCCTGGTCGATCCGGAACCCGATTCCGGCCATCCTCCTGTTCGTGCTGCTGACGCTGGCCGGCGTGGTCTCGTTCCGTGCCATGAAGGTGCAGCAGTTCATGGACATCGAGCTGCCCACGGTGACGGTGACGGCCTCGCTACCCGGTGCTGCACCGGCGCAGATGGAAACCGAGGTCGCGCGCAAGATCGAGAACTCGGTCGCGACACTGCAGGGCATCAAGCACATCTACACCAAGGTGCAGGATGGCACGGCGACGATTACCATCGAATTCCGGCTCGAAAAGCCGACGCAGGAGGCGGTGGATGACGTGCGCGACGCCGTCTCCCGCATCCGCTCCGACCTGCCGGGCGACCTGAAGGACCCGGTGGTCAGCAAGGTCAGCGTCGCCGGTTCGCCGATCCTGACCTATACCGTGGCCTCGTCACGCATGGACGACGAGGCGCTGTCGTGGTTCGTCGACAACACGGTGGCCAAGGCGATGCTGTCGGTGCGCGGCGTCGGTGCCGTCGCCCGGGTCGGTGGCGTGACGCGCGAGATCCGCATCGAGCTCGACCCGGCGCGCATGCTGGCCCTCAACGCGACCGCTGCCGATGTCTCGCGGCAGTTGCGGCAGATCCAGCAGGAGGCCTCGGGCGGGCGCACGGATGTCGGCGGCAGCGAGCAGTCGGTACGCACGATCGCCACCGTACAGGGCGCGGCCGAACTGGCGGCGATGGACATCGTCCTCTCCGACGGCCGGCGCGTGCGGCTGGACCATCTGGCCGAGGTCAGCGACACCGTCGGCGAGCAGCGCACGGCGGCGCTGCTCAACGGCAAGCCGGTGGTCGGCTTCGAGATCTCGCGCAGCCGCGGTTCGGGCGAGGTCGAGGTGGCCGAGGCCGTGCGACGCCGCCTGGCGCAGCTCAAGGCCGAGTACCCGCACATCGAGATCACCGAGGCCTTCAATTTCGTCGACCCGGTGCTGGAGAACTATGAAGGCTCGATGAAGCTGCTGCTCGAAGGCGCGGCGCTGGCCGTGCTCGTCGTCTGGCTGTTCCTGCGTGACGGCCGGGCCACCTTCGTCTCGGCGGCGGCGTTGCCGCTCTCGGCGATCCCGACCTTCGCCGTGATGTACCTGATGGGCTTCACGCTCAACGTGGTGACGCTGCTATCGATGTCGCTGGTGGTCGGCATCCTCGTCGACGACGCCATCGTCGAGATCGAGAACATCATGCGCCACCTGCGCATGGGCAAGACGCCCTATCAGGCGGCGATGGAGGCGGCCGACGAGATCGGGCTGGCGGTGATCGCCACCACGTTCACGCTGATCGCCGTCTTTCTGCCGACGGCCTTCATGAGCGGCGTCGCCGGCAAGTTCTTCGTCCAGTTCGGGTGGACGGCGGCGATCGCGGTCTTCTTCTCGCTCGTCGTCGCGCGCATGCTGACGCCGATGATGGCTGCCTACCTGCTGCGCCCGGTGGCCGAGGAGACGCCGCCGCGCTGGCTGACGATCTACGGCGGCTGGGCGGCCTGGTGCCTGCAGCGGCGCAAGACGACCCTCGCCGCGGCCGGTGTCTTCTTCGTCGGCTCGTTCGCGCTCGTGCCCCTGCTGCCGACCGGCTTCCTGCCGCCGGACGACCTCTCGCAGACGCAGGTCTATCTGTCGCTGCAGCCCGGTTCGACCTTCCGGGAAACCTTCGCTGCGGCCGAGCAGGCGCGGCATATCGTCGAACGCGATGCGGCCGTCAAGCTCGTCTACACCGCCGTCGGCGGCGGCAAGGCGGGCAGCGACCCGTTCACGCCGCAAGCCGCGGCCGAGGTGCGCAAGGCGACGCTGACGCTCAACCTGACGCCGCGCGGCGAACGCGCCGGCGTGACCAAGCAGCAGATCGAGCAGCGCCTGCGCCTGGCGTTGTCGGAAATACCGGGCGCCCAGATCAAGGTCGGCCTCGGCAACAACACTGAAAAATACATCCTCGTCCTGGCCAGCGAGAATGGCCCGCTGCTCTCCGAGCACGCGCGCCAGGTCGAACGCGAGCTGCGCAGCCTTCCCGGCATCGGCAACGTGACGACAACAGCCAGCCTGGTCCGCCCCGAGCTGGTGATCCGCCCCGACTTCGCGCGCATGGCCGACCTCGGCGTGACCTCGGCGGCGATTGCCGACACGCTGCGCATCGCCACCGCCGGGGATTACGACCAGGGCCTGGCCAAGCTCAACCTCTCGCAGCGGCAGGTGCCGATCGTCGTCAAGCTGCCACCGGCGGCGCGCACCGACCTGGGCCTGATCGAGCGCATGACGGTGCCCGGCAAGCACGGGCCGGTGCTGCTCGCCAACGTCGCCACGGTGAGCATCGGCGGCGGCCCGGCCGAGATCGACCGCTATGACCGCCTGCGCAACATCAACTTCGAGATCGAGCTGAACGGTCAGCCGCTTGGCGAGGTCGAGAAGGCGGCGCTGGCGCTGCCCAGCCTGAAGAACCTGCCGCCGGGCGTGATGCAGACCACGGTCGGCGATGCCGAAGCGATGGGCGAACTCTTCGCCAGCTTCGGGCTGGCGATGGCCACCGGCGTGCTCTGCATCTACATCGTGCTGGTGCTGCTGTTCAGGGATTTCGTGCAGCCGGTGACCATCCTCGCCGCACTCGTGCTGTCGATTCCCGGCGCCTTCCTGGCGCTCTTCGTCGCGCAGAAGGCCTTGTCGATGCCGTCGATGATCGGCCTGATCATGCTCATGGGCATCGCCACCAAGAACTCGATCCTGCTCGTCGATTACGTCATCCTGGCGCGCCGCGAGCAGGGGCTTTCGCGCTGGGACGCACTGCTCGATGCCTGCCGCAAGCGGGCGCGGCCGATCGTCATGACGACGGTGGCGATGGGCGCCGGCATGCTGCCGATCGCGCTCGGTCTGGGAACCGATCCCAGTTTCCGCGCGCCGATGGCCATTGTTGTCATCGGCGGGCTGATCACCTCGACCTTCCTCAGCCTGCTGGTGATCCCGGTGGTGTTCACCTACGTTGATGACTTCATCAGCGCAATCCACCACCGCCTGGCACGCAAGCAGGTTCCGGCAGAAAAGTAGGCACCCTCAGTCGCTACCGGGATTCTGGTGCTTGCCGGCGGGGTGCGTGGCGCCGTGTTGGCAACTGGTGATCAACGCACCATCTGCGATGGCAGCCAGGTGATGATGCCCGGGAACCAGTAGGTGATCGCCACCGCAAGACTCATCAGGCCGAAATAGGGCGTCGCATAGCGGGCGATCTCGGTGATCTGGCGGCCGGTCATGCCCTGCAGGACGAACAGGTTGAACCCGACCGGCGGGGTGATCTGCGCCATCTCGACGACCAGTACGACGAAGATGCCGAACCAGATGAGGTCGATGCCGGCCGCCTGCACGGTCGGCAGCAGCACGGCCATGGTCAGCACCACCATCGAGATGCCGTCGAGGAAGCAGCCGAGCAGGATGAAGAAGAAGGTGAGCACGATCAGCAGCATGCCCGGCGAGAGGCCGAGGCCGCTGACGAATTCCGCGAGCTGGCGGGGCAGGCCGATGTAGCCCATCGCCAGTGTCAGGAAGGCCGAGCCGGCGAGGATCAGCGCGATCATGCAGTAGAGGCGGGTGGCGCCCATCAGGCTGTCGCGGAACGTGTTCCAGTTGAGCGAACGCTGGGCGACGGCGATGATCAGGCTGCCGACGACGCCGAGGCCGGCCGCTTCGGTGGCCGTTGCGATGCCGGCGTAGATCGAGCCGAGCACGGCGGCGATCAGCAGCACGATCGGGATCAGGTTCTTCGAGGCAGCAATCTTCTGCGCCAGCGTCGTGCGTTCTGAAATCGGCGGCACCTGCTCCGGGTGGCGCAGTGCCCAGAGCATGACCCAGCCCATGAACAGACCCGCGAGGAGCAGGCCGGGGAGCACGCCACCGATGAACAGCTTGGCGATCGAGACCTCGGCGGTGACGCCGTAGACGATCATGATGATCGAGGGTGGAATGAGCAGGCCGAGCGTACCGGCGCCGGCGATGGTGCCGAGCGCCATGTGGTCTGGATAGCCGCGCTTCTTCAGTTCCGGCAGGGTGATCTTGCCGATCGTGGCACAGGTGGCGGCGGATGAACCGGAGACGGCGGCGAAGATCGTGCAGCCGATGATGTTGGTGTGCAGCAGGCGGCCGGGCAGGGCTTCCAGCCAGGGCGAGAGGCCCTTGAACATGTCTTCCGAGAGGCGCGTGCGGAAGAGGATCTCTCCCATCCACAGGAATAGCGGCAGGGCGGTCAGTGTCCAGCCGGAGCCAGCCCCCCAGATGGTGACGGCCATCGCATCGCCCGGCGATCGTGGCGTAAAGGCGAGCATGCCGGCGTAGCCGACGGCGGCGAGTGCGAGACCGATCCAGACGCCGCCGGCGAGGAAGGCAAGCAGGATGACGACGAGGGCGGCAGCGATCAGGATGTCCACGTTGCGTTACTCCATGTGCGCCGGTTCCTGGCTGTGCTTCGCCAGACGATCGACCGGTTTGCCCAGCGACATCAGCAGCAGGTCGTCGAGGAAGGCAATGGCCAGCACGACGGCGCCTGCCGCCATGCCGAGTTGCGGGATCCACAAGGGCGTCGCGTCGACCCCCTGCGAGATGTCGTTGAATTCGTGTGAGTTGAGCACGAGGCGCACGCTGTAGAAGGCGAGCGTGCAGGCGATGCCGGCGCCGAAGGCCAACGTCAGCCATTCCAGTACCCTGCGCGGCGTACCCGAGAGGCGTTCGATGATCAGTGTGACGCGGATGTGTTCGCCGTGCTTGAAGGTGTAGGCCAGCGCCAGGAAGCCCGCCGCCGCCATGCAATAGCCGGCGTAGTCGTCGGTGCCGCGCACGTAGATGCCGAGTTCGCGCGTGACGATGCCGGCGATGACCATGACCAGTACACCGACCATGAACACGGCGGCAAGTGCACCGGTGCCGCGATAGAGGAGGTTCAGCAGAGGACGCATCGGGCTTCCTTGAAAAAAGGCCACCGCAATCGGTGGCCTTTCGGTGACGAGGTGGCGCCTATTTCTTCGCCTTGCGGTAGGCGTCGAGCACGGCCTGACCATCGGCGCCGGCCTTTTCCAGCCACTCCTTGGTCATCTTGTCGCCGATGGCGACGAGATCCTTCTTCAGTTCGGCGGAAGGCGGCAGCACTTTCATGTTGTTCTTCTTCAGCTGGTCGACATACCAGACCGTCTTTTCCTCGGAAGTCTTCCAGCCGCGCGCCTCGGCGTCCGCCGCTGCCTTCAGCAGGGCCTGCTGCGTCGGCTTGTCGAGCGCATCGAACTGCTTCTGGTTGACCAGCACCACGTTCTTCGGCAGCCAGGCCTGCACGTCGAAGTAGTAGGTCAGCTGCTCCCAGCTCTTCGAGTCGACGCCGGTGGCGGCCGAGGTGATGTTGGCCGAGACCACGCCGGTGGCGAGTGCCTGCGTCAGTTCTGCGGCCTGCACCGTGACGGGCTGGGCGCCCATCAGTTCGATCATGCGGGCCACGGTCGGGCTGTAGGAGCGGATCTTGACGCCCTTCAGGTCAGCCGAGGAATTCAGTGGCGTCTTCGAGTAGATGCCCTGCGGCGGCCACGGCACCGAGAAGAGGACCTTCAGGCCCTGCTTGGCGAATTTCTCCTCGACCTTGGCGCGCGAAGCGCCCCACAGTGCCTTCGACTCGGCGTAGCTGCTGGCAAGGAAGGGAATGGTGTCGAGCGCGAAAAGCGGGTCTTCGTTGGAGAGGCCGGAAATGATGATCTCGCCGACCTGGGCCTGCCCGCCCTGCACGGCGCGCTTGATCTCGTTGGCCTTGAACAGCGCCCCGTTCGGATGCACGGTGATCTTGAGCTTGCCTGCCGTTGCCTTGTCCACGTCGCCGGCGAACTGCTGGATGTTCTCGGTGTGGAAATTGGTGGCCGGGTAGGGGGTGGGCATGTCCCACTTGGTCTGGGCTGAAACGGAGAAGGCGAGGCCGGCGGCGAGCAGCGCCGCGACCGACTTGCTGAACGGGGAAAGCAGTTTCATTTCGTCTCCTGATGTAAGTGAAGTGCGTTCATCAAGCTATCACACCGAAAGTGATCGCAGCGGTTGATAGAATGGAAGCGGTGCGATAAATTGTCAACAAATTATCGACAACATCGCGAGGTGATCATGGCAAAGCGTACTCCAACACCTTCCGGAAAGGTATCGTCCGCCGTCGTCAGCGATCTGGCCGAGGGACGTATCGTTTCATCGGCGCACCTCGTTTCCGCCAAGGTGCCGGAACTTTCCGAGATGGAATTCGGGATGATCCTCGCCTGGCACGCCTTTTCGCGCTGGATGATGCGCTGCATGGCCGCCGCCGGCGTCAGTGACATGACGCCGATCGACGTACTGGTGCTGCACCATGTGGTGCACCGGCAGAGCGAAAAGAAACTGGCCGACATCTGTTTCGTGCTCAATGTCGAAGACACGCACGTCGTCTCCTACTCGCTGAAGAAGCTCTCGGCAGCGGCACTGGTACGGAGCGTGAAGCGTGGCAAGGAGGTCTTCTTCTCGGCGACGCAGGCCGGCCTCGATGCCTGCCTGCGCTATCGCGACGTACGCGAGGCCTGCCTGCTGCCCGGTTTTTCCGGCGAGGCGGAGGAGAGTGTGCGGCTCGGCGATCTGGCGCGCATGCTGCGGACCCTCTCGGGACGCTACGACCAGGCGGCACGCGCGGCCTCCGCGGCCTCGCTCTGATCCGTCGATGAAGGCGCGGCTGCTCGACGTCGGCGATGCGGCGGTCACCGTCGAGTTCGGGGACGGTATCGATCCAGCGCTGCTGGCGCAGGTCGAGGCGTTCGACCATGCCGTCCTCGCTGCGATCGCCGACGGGCGCTTGCAAGGCGTCATCGAGACGGTGCCGACCTTCCGCTCGCTGACGATCCTCTATGACCCGTTGCTGACCTCGCGCGCTGTAATCGACCTGATCCTCGGCGACCTGTTGGCGACCACGCATACGGCGAGTGGCGAAAGCGGACGCCTGTGGCGCTTTCCCGTCTGCTACGGCGGCGAGTACGGGCCCGACCTGGAATCGCTCGCCGCGGCCGTGGCCCGCTCACCTGACGAGGTGGTGCGCTTGCACGCGACGACGACGGTGCGCGTCTATATGCTCGGCTTTCTGCCCGGCTTTCCGTTCATGGGCGACCTGCCGGAAGTGCTGTCGCAGCCGCGGCGCAGCGAGCCACGTATCCGCGTGCCGGCCGGCAGCGTTGCCACCGCCGGTCGCCTGACGGCGATCTATCCGTGGGAAAGCCCGGGCGGCTGGCATCTGCTGGGGCGCTGCCCGGTGCCGCTATTTTCCCCGCGCTGGCCGGGTGCTGCGCTGTTGCAGCCGGGCGACCGCGTTGGCTTCGAACCAGTCGATGCTGCCGAATTTGCCGCGCTCGCGCGGCGCTGGCGCGAGGATCCTTCGCTGCCGGTGGAATACCGGGTGTCGCCATGAGTGCGTCGTCTGCCCGCCTCAGGATCGTCCATCCCGGCGCCATGGCCTCGCTGCAGGATCTCGGGCGCAGCGGCCTGCGTCGGGCCGGCGTGCCGCGTGCGGGCGCCCTGCAGCCGGCATGGTTGCGTCTGGCAAATCTTCTGGCCGGGAACGAGGAACACCTGGCGGCCATCGAATTCTTCGGCGGCGGCCTCCAGTTGCGGGCCGATGAGGCGCCGCTGCGTGTGGCGCTGGCCGGACCGTTCTCGGCCGAGATCGTCGCGGCCGATGGCGGGCGGCGGGCACTGGAGGGCTGGCGCAGCGCGACGCTGGCGCCCGGCGAGCAATTGCGCTGCGGCATGACGCGCGGTGCGCGGGTCGCCTATGTCGCTGTCGCCGGACTTGCCGCACCGACGCTGCTCGGCAGCGCCTCGACCTATGCACGGGCAGGCTTCGGAAGCCTGCTCGCTGCCGGCGATGTTTTCTCCGTTCCGCCTGCGGCGGGTCGTGGCGAGCGGATGCTGGCGGTTCCGCCGGCGACCGTCGGTGCGACCGACGGTACGACGGATTCGTTGCCGATCCGCATTGTGCCCGGGCCGCAGGCCGACTATTTCGACGACTCGGCCCTGGCGGCGTTTCTCGCGTGCGCGTACCGGGTGACGGCCGAGTCGGATCGCATGGGCATGCGGCTCGACGGCACGACACTGGTGCACCGTCCGGAGAAGGGAGCTGACATCGCTTCCGATGCGACGGTGCCGGGATCGATCCAGGTGCCCGGCAACGGCAAGCCGATCGTGCTGCTCAACGATGGCCAGACGGCTGGTGGCTACCCGAAGATCGCGACGGTGGTCTCGGCCGACCTACCGCGCCTGGCTGCCTTGCCGGCGGGTGCGACGGTCCGTTTTCAGGCGGTGTCGGTTGTCGCGGCGGAAGCGGCGGCACGTGCGGCCGAATCCGACCTGAAGGCCTTGGCCGGGTCGATTGTGCCGGCCGTCGTGGCGGGCGAACTCGATCTCGATGCGCTCTATGCAGGCAACCTGCTCAGTGGCATGGTCAACGCAACGCGCCCCGATTGACGGGGCTGAAAGGCAATCATGAATCGTCTCAACCTCAACGCCGATCTCGGCGAAAGCTTCGGCGCCTGGAAAATGGGCAGCGACACCGAACTGCTGCAGATCGTCGGCTCGGCCAACATCGCCTGCGGCTTCCATGCCGGTGACCCGCTGGTGATGCGTCGTACCGTGCGCCAGGCGCTTGATGCCGGCGTCAGCCTCGGTGCACATCCCTCGTTTCCCGATCTGCAAGGCTTCGGCCGGCGCGCGATGCAGGTCCCCGCTGCCGAGCTCGAAGCCATGCTGATCTACCAGATCGGTGCGCTGTCCGGTATTGCCCGCGCCGAGGGCGGGGTGCTGACGCACGTGAAGCCGCACGGAGCACTGAACAACATGGCCTGCGAGGATGCGGCGCTGGCAGCGACCGTCGCACGCGCCGTCAAGGCCTTCGACGCGACCCTGATCCTGCTTGCGCCGGCGCTGTCGCAGCTGCAGAGGGCAGGTGAGGCCGCGGGGCTGGCGGTGGGTATCGAGGTCTTCGCCGATCGCGCCTATACCGATGAAGGCAATCTCGTGCCGCGTTCGAAGCCGGGGGCGGTGCTGCATGCCGCGGAGGATTGCGTGGCGCATGTACTGCGCTTCGTCGAGGCCGGTGGCATCGTCTGCGCCTCGGGCAAGATACTGAAAACCCCTTTCCACAGCATCTGCGTTCATGGTGACGGGCCGCAGGCCGTGGCTGCCGCGGCGGCGATCCGTGATGCGATGGGCGTGGCCGGCGTTGCCCTTGTCCCGCTGCCGCATGCGATTGCGGGCTGATTCCTCCACGGAGCGCCCTTTCTTGCGTCAGCAAGCATGAAAAAGGCTTGATTATCAAGACCAAGGCCCGCTATAATCACGGGCTTGATTTTTTCCACCTTGCTCCACCGTTATCGCATGGCGGGGAGCTTTTGCCACAAGGAGTGTTCATGCGCCATTACGAAGTCTGTTTCATCGTCCATCCGGACCAGTCCGAGCAGGTCCCGGCGATGGTCGAGCGCTACAAGTCGCTCGTCACCTCGCGCAACGGGATCATCCACCGTCTTGAAGACTGGGGCCGTCGCCAGCTGGCTTACCCGCTGCAGAAGATCCACAAGGCGCACTATGTTCTGATGAACATCGAGTGCGACGGCGAGACCCTCGCCGAGCTCGAGCACGCGTTCAAGTTCAACGACGCCGTGCTGCGCCACCTGACCGTCAAGATGAAGGCTGCCATCACTTCCCCGTCGCCGATGATGAAGGAAGAGAAGTCGAAGTCGCTGATGGAAGGCAAGGCCGAAGCCGCTGCTGAAGCGCCGGCTGCCGCCTAAGGAATTACCGGAGGTTTGCTGAACCGCGTAGAACTCACCGGCTGCCTGATCGAACGCCTCGCGCTGCGCTATACGCCGGCAGGGGTTCCGGTCACCGAGTGTCGAATCCGGCACGAATCGGAACAGGTGGAAGCGGGAACTCCCCGCATGGTCGAGTGCGAGATTCCGGCCAAGGGGCTGGGGGATGCGGCGAAGTGGCTGCAGGCGGCAACAACGGGAGCGCAGGTCAAAGTGACCGGTTTCCTCGCCGCAAAGAGCCGCAACAGCAAGCAACTGGTACTGCACATCGAACATTTGGAATTTTTGGAAGGAAACTGAAATGGCACGATTCTTCAAGAAGAAGGATGACAAGAAGCCGAAGCGTGGTGGTGGCCTGTTCAAGCGCCGCAAGTTCTGCCGCTTCACTGCTGACAAGGTCGATTTCGTCGACTACAAGGACGTCGAAGTCCTGAAGGAATTCATCGTCGAGAACGGCAAGATCATGCCGGCCCGTCTGACCGGTACCAAGGCCCACTACCAGCGCCAGCTGTCGGTCGCCATCAAGCGCGCCCGCTTCATGGCCCTGTTGCCCTACACCGATAACCACCAGTAATCGAGGAACCAGACCATGCAAATCATTCTGATGGACAAGGTTGTCAACCTCGGTAACCTCGGCGATCTCGTCAAGGTCAAGGATGGCTACGCCCGCAACTTCCTGATCCCGCGCGGCATGGCCAAGCGCGCCACGCCGGCCGCCAAGGCCGAGTTCGAAGCGCGTCGTGCCGAGCTCGAGAAGCTGGCCGCCGAGAAGCTGGCCGCTGCCCAGGGTGTGGCCGAGAAGATGGCCGGTGTCGTCGTCGAGATCAGCCGCAAGGCCGGTGTTGATGGCCGCCTGTTCGGCTCGGTGACCAATGCCGATATCGCCGACGGCCTGAAGGCGCAGGGCTTCGACATCGAGAAGTCGTCGGTCCGCATGCCGAACGGCCCGCTGAAGACCGTCAGCGAAACCACCATTGACGTTGCGCTGCATACCGACGTCGTTGCGCAGATCACCGTCAAGGTGACCGGCGAGCAGTAATCAGGCGCCTCGCCGCGTACGCGGCGACAGCACCAGCAGAAAGGCCCCGGATTTTCCGGGGCCTTTCTGCTTTTTGTTGCTCCCTTCCGGCGGCGCCGGCGGGCTCAGTCGTGGGCGTTCACGTCCCTGCTGCTACTGGCCGCAGTTTTCTTGACGCCGGGCTTGCGTCCGCGCGCAGGCGGTGGCGTATAGCACGAGGGGCGGCAACTGATGCCTTCGATCGCGACGCCATTGACGAACTGGGTTGCATTGCAGCAAATCAGGTCGCCGGAGGAAGCCAGGTCGGCGACATGTGCGCGGACCTTTGCGAGCGGCACTTTCAGGGCTTCGGCGATGGCCAGGTCGAGGTGTGGCCCCTTGGCACGCAGAAACTCGAGGATGCTGGCATTGATCTGGTTGGGCATGGCGCGCTCCTTCATGGTCTTTCCTTGAACGACAAAACCCGGACCGAGGTCCGGGTGGTTTTCCCCCTGGCGTTAACCAGGGGTTCTACTGTACAGCTTGTTCAGGCTGCTTGCGACATCAGCTTCAGGGTCGCGGCATTGGCGGCAGCGACATTGGCTTCGATCGTGGCCTTGGCCTGCTTCGCCTGACGGCTCATCGTCTCGTAAGCGGAATCGGCCTGGGCCAGCGCCGACTTGACGGCTGCGACGACGGTTTCCGAACCGGCCGGGGCGCTCTTCAGCGATTGCTCGACAGCGTTCGAGAAGGTCTTCTTGAGCTCGATGCTCTGGCCTTCAGCGATCTGGCCGAGTGCGTTGGTCGATTCGCTGGCGATCTCATAAACGCTGCGGGAGTAGGCGATGGCCTTTTCGACAGCGGGCTTGGCCAGTTGCTGTTGCAGCGACACGAAGCCCTGCACGTCCTTGACGGCGAGCAGCGCGGCGACGGCGGAAGCACCATCCGCGACAAAGCTGCGGGCGGTATTCAGGTTAAGGGCGGCAAGGCGCTCGGCCGTGGCCAGCGAGGTGTTGGCGACAGTCAGCAGCGACTCGATCGCAGCCTGGTTGACGGCGGCGAATTGGCCGAATTGTTCGTTGGCTTTAAACATGTTCAATCTCCTGGGCAATGGGGTGGTGCGTTGATCTGCAGCATCTCTGTTGCAGATCCGCGGTTGTTGCAGTGCACAAATCGAATTTTAGTGAATTTGAAAAAATAGTCAAGCGGAATTTGTGCGATGCACAAAAATCATTTAAATGATTGCCTTGCGCCGTCTCCGTGGTTCTCATCGACGCTGCCCCGGCCGGCCGGGAGGCGTCGCTGGCATGGTCGTGCGAGTGGGCTCGTAGTATCGTCACGTCTACGAACCATATTCTTTGAAACGACGACGGAATCCATGAACGTTTCCACTTCCACGCGCGACACCGTCGCCACCATCCGCCTGCAGGGCCGTTTCGATTTTTCCGTGCACCGGGAATTCCGCGAAGCGGTCAAATCCGCCGTTTCCGCTTCGGAGGTCCGCGAAATCGAAATCGATCTCTCGGCGGTCACCTACATGGACAGCTCGGCGCTCGGTATGTTGCTGCTCTCGCGCGAGAACGCGGCGACGGAGCGGAAGACCGTGATTCTGGTACGACCGGCGGAGAATGTCCGGCAGGTGCTGGAAGTCGCCAACTTCCACAAGCTGTTCACGATTCGCTAGTGCGACCCTCGCTGCGCGCTGCCGTACGCAGCGATTGCAGTTCGTTGCCGATCAGTGCCGCGAGGACGATCGAGCCACCGATCAGCGTCTCGGATGCGGGGCGCTCGCCTGCGCCAAGCCATGCCCACGCTACGCCGAAGACCACTTCGAGCAATGCGAGCAGTGCGATTTCGGGGGCAGGCAGCTCGCGCGACAGGCGTACGACCAGCAGGCATGGTACGGCCAGCTGAACGGCACCGAGCAAGGCCAGGAGTCCAATATCGTGTGCCGAGGCCTGCAGTGGCAGTGCGAGTGGCAGTGCCAGCCCGGCGGATAGCACGGCACCGATCCAGACGGCGGGCAGCATGTCCGTGCGCCGCGCGGTTTCGCGGCGGCTCATGTGTTGCAGCACTGTCCAATTGACGGCGCTCGCCAACGGAACGGCAAGCGCGACCAGCGTCCCCAGAGGGCTGGCGCCCTGCCGTGCCTCGTTGCCGAACATCCAGGCAATGCCGAGGCCGGCGGCGGCGATTGCCATCCAGGTGCGAGGCGGCAAGTGCTGGTGCAGGAAGCTGCGCGCGAACAGGGCGGTGACCAGCGGCGCGAGCGCCATCGTGATCAGCACGTTGGCGACGCTGGTGAGCGTCAATGCAACCATGAAGGCAGTGAACATCACCGCCCAGCAAATGCCGGAAATCCAGACGCTGCGCGGCCAGTCCGGTAGTTGCCGCCACATGGTCGGGCCACGCATTGCGCTGAGCGCGAGGGTCAGTGTCAGGGTATTGAAGAAACTCCGCCAGAACGTCACCTCGAAGCTGCGCGCCGCTTCCAGATGGCGTGCCACGACGCCGGCAATGCTCCACAGCAGGGTGACGACGATCATCAGGACGACTGCGCGGGCGTGGCTCATTCGGGGGCGCCGTGTTGGTGCGGAAAGGGTGGTGATGTGTCAGCCCGCTCATTGGAACCGCGCGGACAACCAGTACGACAGGCGCGCATTCTACGGGATTATGGCGACCGGAGCCGCGCCGGCAGGCACGGCTTTCTGTTTTGATGGCGGGCGGGTAAACTCGCTCCTCCTCCGAGGTTAGGCACATGGCCCAATTCCAGAAAAAGCAGTCGCAGCCCCCTTCGATCGACCCCGCGATCGCGGCCTTGCGCATTCCTCCGCATTCGATCGAGGCCGAGCAGTCGGTGCTTGGCGGATTGCTGCTCGATACCGGCGCCTACGACAAGATCAGCGACGCAATCTCGGAATCCGATTTCTATCGCGACGAGCATCGCCGCATCTTCCGCGTCATCCAGCGCATGCAGGAGCGCGGCAAGCCGGCCGATGTCGTGACGGTTGCCGAGGCGCTCGATGCCGCCGGTGAAACCGAACATACGGGCGGCCTTGCCTATCTCGGCGAACTGGCGCAGAACACGCCGTCGGCGGCCAACATCAAGCGCTACGCCGAGATCGTGCGCGAGCGCGCCGTGCTGCGCCAGCTGGTCACGGCCGGCGACGAGATTGCTGCCAGCGCGTTGAATCCGCTTGGCCGCGAGCCGAAAGTGCTGCTCGACGAGGCGGAGGCGAAGGTGTTCGCGATCGCCGAATCCGGCGCCCGCCACCAGACCGGTTTCCAGCACATCAACCCGCTGCTGACACAGGTCGTCGAGCGCATCCAGGAACTGCACGACCGCGACAATCCGTCCGACATCACCGGCATCCCGTCCGGCTACCACGATCTCGACAAGATGACCTCCGGCCTGCAGCCGGGCGACCTGGTCATCGTCGCCGGCCGCCCGTCGATGGGCAAGACCTCGTTGGCGCTGAACATGGCCGAATACGTGGCGATCGACTACGGGGCGCCGGTGGCGGTGTTCTCGATGGAAATGGGCGGTGCCCAGCTGGCGATGCGCATGCTGGCGTCGGTCGGGCGGCTTGACCAGCAGCGCGTGCGTACCGGCAAGCTGAACGACGACGAGTGGTCGCGCCTATCGTACGCGCTCGGCAAGATCCACGAGAAGGCGATCTACATCGACGAGACGCCGGCCCTGAACCCGATCGACCTGCGCGCCCGTGCCCGCCGGCTGCACCGCCAGTGCGGCAAGCTCGGCCTGATCGTCATCGACTACCTGCAGCTGATGTCCGGCAGCAGCCAGGGCGAGAACCGGGCGACCGAGATCTCGGAGATTTCGCGTTCGCTGAAGGGGCTCGCCAAGGAACTGGAATGCCCGGTGATCGCGCTGTCGCAGCTGAACCGCTCGCTCGAACAGCGGCCGAACAAACGGCCGGTGATGTCCGACCTGCGCGAATCGGGCGCCATCGAGCAGGATGCGGACGTGATCCTGTTCATTTATCGCGACCAGGTCTACAACCCCGATTCGCCGGACAAGGGCACCGCCGAGATCATCATCGGCAAGCAGCGTAACGGCCCGCTGGGCACCGTCCGCCTCTCCTTCCTCGGCGAATACACGCGCTTCGAGAACTTCGCCGCGCCCGGCAGCTACTGAGCGCCCTGCGCTTAGCCGACGCTGATGTCGCCGTCCACGACCCGCGTCGTGCGCGGCACGATGCTGATCACTTCCTCGCCGGCAATCGGCGTATCGATGCCCTCCCGCGCCCGGATGCTGATGGCGCCGAGATAGACATCGACGGACGGCTGCAACTGGCCGGTGCTACTCAACACTTTTCCGGCAAGCAGGGGGCACGCATGTTCGAGGGCGTGCAGCGCCTCGCCGACTGTATCGCCGCTGGCGGTGATCTCCTCGTGGCCTTCCGACCAGCGTCGCATCGGTGGCGGGATATGGATGGAAACGACGGGCGAATCGATCATGATCTTCTCCTTCCGGTGCCGGAACCTTCCTTCGCTGAGACTGCACCGGAGGTGACTTCGTTCCTGTCTGGCACAGCCGGGCTGCGCCACGCTATGCTTGCCGAATAATCCAGCCGTAGCGGGCCTTCTACGATGCAAAACCGACTGATGAACTTTCTGCGCTGCGTGCTCCTGTTGCTGGTCACCGGGGCGGCCGACGCCCAGACGGCGGTAGCCGGTCGCATCGATGAAACACAGGGCGATGTCCGCCTCTACGACCCGGCGCAGAACATGCGTATCGCGAAGGTGGGCGAGGTCGTCAATGAAGGGGACAGCATCGTCACCGGCAGCGACGGCGAGGTGCATCTGGCGATGGCGGACGAAGGACAGATCGCGGTGCGCCCGAATACCCGTTTGCGCATCGCCAGATACAGGGCGGACGGCGGTTCAGGCGACACCAGCATCATCGCGCTGGTGCAGGGTGCCCTGCGCTCGGTGACCGGCTGGATCGGCAAGTACAACGCGAAGGGCTACGCCATCCGTACGCCGACCGCGACGATCGGCGTGCGCGGTACCGACCACGAAACCATGGTGCTGCCGACGGGCAGCCCGGATGGCGAGGCCGGTACCTACGATAAGGTCAATCACGGCGCCACATTGTTGACGACGCAGCACGGAACAACCGAGGTGCGTCCGAATCAGGCCGGATTCGTTTCGCTCAAGGGCAAGGCAAAACCGCGGCTGCTTTCATCGGTGCCCGCCTTCTACCGCACGGCACGACTCGATCCTCGCTTCGATCGCCTGCACGAGAAGGTGCGCCAGGAACTGGATACGAAACGCACGCAGCGCATCGAGGCGATCAAGCAGCGCCAGCTCAAGCCGGACGAGGTGCGTCGCGGCAAGACTGCCGACGAGCGGGCAGCGCGCGAGGGCTCGAAGCGCGACGACGCGGTGCGGCGTGCGCAGCAGCAGCGTCATGAAGCGGCCGAGCACCGTCGCCAGGATCAGCAGCGTCAATACGACGAACGCCGCCAGCGGCTGGAGGAGCACCGACCGGGGGAACTGCGGCGATCACCGCAGGGCAGGGCGCGCCAGCATGATGATTCGGGCAGCGGCAGCCATGGGGACGGGCGCGGTAAACACGGCGGCGGTCGCAATCAATGAGTGGCGACGGTGTCATGGTGGCCGAAGTGCAGCCAGGCGCGTTCGTGGAAATAGTAGGCAACGGTGTTGCAGGCCGGCTCGACGAGGGCGAGGATGCTGCTGACGCCGATGTCGCCGGTCAGCAAGTAGGCGACGCTGAAGGCGACGGTGAAGTGGCAGGCGGCGAAGGTGATGGTCTTGGTCATGATCGGTCTCCCGTTGATCCGAGGTGCATGAACCGATTTTCGTTGGCCGCCGTGCAATACTCCAGTTGATTTATAGGAACGTTTCGATAGCCAATGGCTATTGTGTCAGCTGTCCGTGCGGCTGGCGCGGATGCTGACTGCGTAGCGTTCGGCGTCGGTGGTATCGAGTACGCCCTCGGCGGTCTCCACGTACGGGGTCGCCAGGAACGGGATGGCGTTTCCCTTGCTGTCACGCGGTATGACTTCCAGCGCGGTGTTGAGGCCGATCCAGTTCATTTCCCAGAAGCCGAACTGCAGTTTCTTGAGCACGGCGAGCTTGCCGTCATCCGGCGAAAGCTTTTCTTCGAGTACCGCCTGCCGCAGGTCGGCCGGGTTGACCGGAATCCAGTCGTAACCGGGCGCATAGAACTCGGCACGGCAATGGAAGGCGCGGTTCAGCTCGCCGGTGGCGCCCAGGCTGGGGAAAATCTTCGAGTAATCGCAGCGTAGCCCGAAAACCGGGCGCGCGGGCAGGCCGACTGCCCGGCTGAGCGCGACGAAGAGAAGCGCGTGGCCGGCATTACGGCCGATGGCATTGGCCAGTTGCTGGGGCGTATCGATGCCACCGGCGGAGAGCGCTGGCGTTTCGGGGTCGCGCAGCGCACGCTCCGCCACCCAGTCGTAGATGGCCTTGCCCTGGGCAACCGGATCCTTGACCCGGCCGACGATGCGCTCGGCGATCTCCCGGGTCTTGTCGTTGAGCGGCATCAGTTCGGTGCTGCGCAGGTTGCGGCGCAGGATGTCGCCACGCTCCGGTGCACAATGCTTCTTCGTTACATCGAAATGGCGGTCCTGCGTTTCCACCTTGCTCACCAGTTCGAGTTGCGGGGTGACGCCATCCCGCCATTCGGCGGTGAACACCTCCATTTCGGCGGCAGGATCGCGATAGATGCCGGCGCGCTCGAAATTGCCCTGCCAGGTATGTCCGAGCGCACGCTGCCAGGGCGTATCCTTGAACATCGCAAGCGGTAGCCACAGGCGGGAGATGCCGACCGATCGCCTGATCTCGATGCGCGTCGCGAGGTCGTAGGTGCGCCAGCGGCTCGCTGGCTCCTCCGGCAGCGATGCCGCGGCGACGCGGGTCTCGTTGGCTTGCGCCGGGGCGGCCACAGGCTTGCCCGCGTTCGCCGGTTTTTTCGCTGCCGGCTTGGCAACGGGTTTCTTCTTGTTGTTAGCCGGTGCTGCGATTGCTTCGCTGCTGCCAAGTGCAGGCAGGGCGATGGCAGCAGCTGCGGCGATGAAGTCGCGTCGTTTCACGGAACCTCCACTGCAGAAGCGACAAAGCCGTGTCGGATGACACGGCTTCAACGGGCGACATTGTATCAGACGACGCCCGGCCCTAAACTGGACGGATGCCGACAAGAATGATCGCGATGAAACGTTTGCTGCTGGCGCTACTCATGCTGCTGGTGTCGGCGTGTGCGACGAACACCCGCATTACCAATTCGTGGCGGGACGCCGATTACGCGGGGGAGCGTTTCCAGCGGGTGCTGGTGATGGGCTTCGGCGAGGATGGTGCCAATCGGCGCGTCTTCGAGGATCAGTTCGTGCGGACCCTGCAGGCGGCAGGCGTGACGGCGATTCCGAGCTATTCACTTGTTTCCGGGCTCTCGGAAAGCGACTTGCCGGCGGTCAAGGCGGCGGTCGCCCGCTCCGGTGCCGATGGCGTGCTGACCACGCGGCTCGTCGGCGTCGACAAACGGATCGCCGTCTATCCCTCGCAGCCGGTGATCTATCCCTATGTCGGCTACCGCCGCGGCTTCTACGGGTACTACTCATCGGTGATGGTGGCCCCACCGACGACCTACAACTACGAGATCGTGACGCTGGAAACCAATCTCTGGCAGGTCGTTGGCGAGCACCTGGTCTGGTCGGGAACGACCGAGAGCTTCGCGCCGTCCGATGCCCGCGAGGCCTCCGCCACGTTCGCCGACGTGATCGTCAAGGCCCTGCGCGCGCAGGGCCTTCTCTGACAGGCGACTAAAGCACTTCCGCTGCGTGGTCGGCGAGGCGCGAACGCTCGCCCCGTTGCAGCGTGATGTGGCCGGAGTGGTCCCAGCCCTTGAAACGGTCCACCACGTAGGTCAGTCCCGAACTGCCCTCGGTCAGGTAGGGCGTATCGATCTGCGCGATGTTGCCGAGGCAGACCACCTTGGTGCCGGGGCCGGCACGGGTGATCAGCGTCTTCATCTGCTTCGGCGTCAGGTTCTGCGCCTCGTCGATGATCAGGTACTTGTTGAGGAAGGTGCGGCCGCGCATGAAGTTGAGCGATTTCACCTTGATCCGGCTGCGGATGAGGTCCATCGTCGCCGCGCGACCCCAGTCGCCGGCCCCTTCGTCGGTCTTGTTCAGCACGTCGAGGTTGTCCTCGAGCGCCCCCATCCACGGCGTCATCTTCTCTTCCTCGGTGCCGGGCAGGAAGCCGATGTCCTCGCCGACCGGGACGGTGACGCGGGTCATGATGATCTCGGCGTAGAGCTTGGTTTCCAGCACCTGCGTCAGACCCGCTGCCAGCGTCAGCAGGGTCTTGCCGGTGCCGGCCTGGCCGAGCAGGGTGATGAAGTCGACTTCCGGATTCATCAGCAGGTTGAGCGCGAAGTTCTGCTCTCGGTTGCGCGCGGTGATGCCCCAGATGCTGTTCTTCGGATGCGTGTAGTCGGTCAGCGTCTCGAATTCGGCGGTCTTGCCTGCGACACTTTTCACGATCGCCGAGAAATTCGGGTCGCCGTCGACGAACAGGAATTCATTGACCAGCATCTGCGAACTGAGCGGCCCCTTGACCCGGTACTTGGTGCGGCTGTCCTGCTTCCAGGACTCCATGCCCTGGCCGTGCTTGTCCCAGAAGTCGGCCGGCAGTTCGCGCATGCCGGTGTAGAGCAGGTCGGTGTCCTCGAGCACCTTGTCGTTGAAGTAGTCCTGCGCCTCCAGCCCGAGCGCGCGGGCCTTGATGCGCATGTTGATGTCCTTCGAGACGAGGATCACCGGGCGCCGCGGGTGCTTGCGCTGCAGGTGGATGACCACCGCGAGGATCTGGTTGTCGTACTTCGAGGTCGGCAGCGCTGCCGGCAGGTCGGCCGCGATCGCCTCGGTCTGCACGAACAGGCGGCCGCTGGCCAGCTTCTTCGACGGCCCCTCGAGCGGGATACCCGCCTCCATGCCGTTCTCGAAACTGCAGACAATCTCGTCGAGCGAGCGGGTCGCCTGGCGCGCGTTGCGCGAGATTTCGGACATGCCCTTCTTGTTGTTGTCCAGTTCCTCGAGCGTCATGATCGGCAGGTAGACGTCATGCTCCTCGAAACGGTAGAGGCTGGTCGGGTCGTGCATCAGCACGTTGGTATCGAGGACGAAGATCTTCCGGTGGTCGTCGGACTTGGCTTGCGCTGCGGGTTTGCGGGCCATGTTGGGCTCTCCGTGGGCTGGGTCGGCAGTTTCAGAGGGTTTTCACGAAATCCAGGACTTCCTGGGCGTGGCCGGGGACCTTGACCCCTCGCCATTCCCGGCGCAGCACGCCATCGCGATCGATGACGAAGGTGCTGCGTTCGACACCGCGGACCTCCTTTCCATAGAGTTTCTTCATGCGAATCACGTCGAACTGCCGGCACAGCAGTTCGTCCGTGTCGGCCAGCAGCTCGAAGGGCAGCGACTGCTTCGCCTTGAAGTTTTCGTGCGAGCGCAGCGAGTCGCGGGAAACACCGAGGACGCTGCAGCCGGCGGCCAGGAATGCCGCGTAGAGATCGCGGAACTGCTGCGCCTCCGTCGTGCAACCGGGGGTGCTGTCTTTCGGATAGAAGTAGAGAACGAACGGGGTGCCGCGCTGGGCGGAGAGGGTGAAGGTGTGACCGCCGGTGGCGGGCAGGGTGAAGTCGGCAACAGGCTTGTCGATCATCGATTCCTCCATTGATGAAGCGATTGTGGGGAGAAGCCATGCCAGGGTCAACCCGGTTGCGTTCGGCGCCTTTGGCCCTATACTGACGTGTACTGCATACATTTTGACAACATTCCGCCCATGGCCGTTTCAGCGACAGGTTTTTCCGCCGGCAGTGTCTCCGCGCTCTCGGGCGCGCAGGGTGACAGGGTGTCGGCTGCGCTGCGGCGCCCTGCCGAACGGTTGGCGCAGGAGGCGGAAAGCACGCGCGTAAGGCTTTCGGCGTTCGGACAGGCACAGTCGGCGACGGCTGCCGTCCAGACGGCATCCCGCACCTTGCAGGATGCCCGCCAGATATCCTCTGCCGCTGATGCCAGGAAAGCGGCAGAAACCTTCGCGCAGGCATTCAATGCAGAACGTGCTGCGCTGGCAAGCGCCTCGGGCAACGGGTCCGCGGGTGCCGCTGCCGTGCCGGAAGGCGCGCGCGCCAGCATTGGTGCCAGTCAGCTGGAACGTGTCGTTGCCGACAATGCAACGGCATTCCGCGACGCCGGGATCCGCGTCCAGCAGGATGGATCGCTGACGGTCGATGCCAAGGCGCTGGAAGCGGCCTATGCAACGAATCCGAGTGCAGTCACCCAGGCGCTCGGCGCAGTCGGGCGCGCCGCCGAGGCAACTGCGACCCGGCAGCTCGGCAGCAATGGCAGCATCGGCGCTGCGGTCAACAATCTGAACACCCGTTTGCAGCAGCTCGAAACCCGCCAGGAAAATGTCCGCGTCCGGGCCGATGAATCGCAGCGGGCGGTCGAAGCCTCGGCCCGTCGCTACGGCTTCGGTGCCGTCGGTGCTGGTGCCTATCTCGGTATCTTCGGACTCTAGTTTTTCTCTCCGTTCGTGATTTTTGTCACCGCCGTATTTTTGCGGGCGGCGTACATTGGCTCTGTCGTTACAGCGGAGCGCGTCATGAACCGGAAACCGGGCAAGCATGGGATCAACGAGCGGCGCAAGGTCGATGAACGCCGTGACGTTGATCGCCGCCATGTCGATGCCGGGGCGCCGGAGCGCCGTGCGCTGGAGCGGCGTGTCAAGGAGCTCGGACCGCCGGAGCGACGGAAGCTGATTGACCGGCGTGATCTCGAGAAAGGCCCTCCGCCGGGGTGGAAGGATCGACGGCGCGAGGCCGAGCGACGTATCCCCGAGGTCGGGGAAGCGCCCTACGTCGAATGGGCGCGTTTGCGTGCCGAGAAATCCCTGACGGAAACAGTCTCACTGGACCATGAAGCACTGAGCCGCGTCGTCGTCCGCGACTGATGGCTTGATTTCCGGGCGCGCCCGGGCTGCAGGGTTCTGGTAGGATTCGACCTCGAATCCTGGCCTTCCCGCATGTCTTCCTCGCTCCTCGCACTCTCTGACGTATTTTCCCCGCAGGGCCCCCTGGCCGCCGGCATCAGCGGCTATCGCCAGCGCTCGCAGCAGCTGGAAATGGCCGAGCGCGTCGCCGCCGCATTGAAGGACAACCGCGTTCTCGTTGCCGAGGCCGGCACCGGCACCGGCAAGACCTACGCCTATCTGGTGCCGGCGCTGCTTTCCGGCGGCAAGGTAATCGTCTCCACCGGCACCAAGACCCTGCAGGACCAGCTCTTCAACCGCGACCTGCCGACGGTGCGCGATGCGCTCAAGGCGCCGGTGAAGATCGCGCTCCTCAAGGGGCGCGCCAACTACGTCTGCCATTACCACCTCGATCGTGCCCAGAGCGACGGCCGTTTCCTGACCAAGGAGGATGCCGGCCACGCCCGTGCCATCGTCCGTTTCGCGAAGACGACGCAGTCCGGCGACAAGGGCGAATGCAACGACGTGCCGGAGAGCTCGCCCGTCTGGAGCATGGTGACCTCGACCCGCGAGAACTGCCTCGGCCAGGATTGCCCGAACCACAAGGAGTGCTTCGTCCTTGCGGCGCGGCGCGAGGCGCTCGATGCCGACGTGGTGGTCGTGAACCACCACCTCTTCTTCGCCGACGTGATGTTGAAGGACGAGGGCATGGCGGAACTGCTGCCGGCCTGCAATGCGGTGATCTTCGACGAGGCGCACCAGCTGCCGGAAACGGCGAGCCTCTTCTTCGGCGACAGCGTGTCGACGGCGCAGGTCACCGACCTGGCACGTGACACCAAGGTCGAGGTGCTGGCCTCGGCGCGCGACTGCCTCGACCTGCCGCCGGCCTGTGCCAGTCTGGAGAAGGCGGCGAAGGACCTGCGCCTGACGCTGTCCGTCGATCCGGCGCGCTATACGCTGGCGCAACTGGAAGCACGGCCCGGATTCGACAACCTGCTGGCCGGGCTGATCAACTATCTCGAGCATTTCGCTGCCGTCGTCGAGACGCAGGCGGAACGTTCGGAAGGGTTGGAAAGCTGCTGGCAACGCAGTCTCGAACTGCTTGCCGGCTTCCGTCGCTGGCGTGCCGGCGATGAGGCGGCGAAGGCGGGCAGCGACTCGGGCGAGGGCCCCGGCAGCGTGCGCTGGGGCGAGGCGACGACCTATTCGCTGCAGTTGAACGCGACGCCGCTCGCCATCGGCGAGATCTTCCGCAAGCAGATGAGCGGCCATCCGCGCGCCTGGATCTTCACCTCGGCAACGCTCGCCGTGCAGAAGGATTTCGGCCACTACTGCGCCGAGATGGGGCTTGTCGACGCCGAATCCGCCTGCTGGGACAGCCCCTTCGACTACGGCAACCAGGCCGTCCTCTACGCGCCGCAGGGCCTGCCCGAGCCGAACAGCCCCGGCTTCATCGAGGCCGTCGCCAATGCCGCCTTCCCGGTGGTCAAGGCCAGCGGCGGCCGCGCCTTCTTCCTGTGCACCTCGCTGCGGGCCATGCGCCGCATGCACGAACTGCTGCAGGACAAGCTCGAGGCTGCCGGCCTCGATTACCCGCTGCTGCTGCAGGGCGAGGGCAGCAAGAACGAGCTGCTCGAACGCTTCCGCCGCCTCGGCAATGCCATCCTCGTCGGCAGCCAGAGTTTCTGGGAAGGCGTCGACGTGCGGGGCGAGGCGCTGTCGCTGGTCGTCATCGACAAGCTGCCCTTCGCGCCGCCCGACGACCCGGTGCTCTCGGCGCGCATCGAACGCATGAACAGGGAAGGCCGCAACGCCTTCATGGAGTACCAGCTCCCGCGCGCCGTCATCAACGTCAAGCAGGGCGCCGGCCGACTGATCCGCGACGAGACCGATCGCGGCGTGCTGATGATCTGCGACCCGCGCCTGATCACCAAGCCTTACGGCAAGCGCGTCTGGCGCAGCCTGCCGCCGATGAAGCGGACGCGCGAACTCACCGACGTGGTCGACTTCTTCGAGGCCGGAGCCATCGCATGACCGAGCTGATGACGCCCTTGCCCGACGACTGCAGGAGCGCTGCGGAAGTGCTCAATCGCGATTGCGCCTGCGTGTCGCTCGACCACGCCGCGCTCGAACAGGCGCTCGGCGGCGAGGCGTTCTACCGCGATCTGCGCGCAACGCGTCCGCACCTCTTTTCGGATTCGGTGGTCTTCGTCGGGCGCCGGCATCTGGCGCAGATGGCCGAACTGGTGGCTGCCATCGAAGACATCGTTGCGCTGCCGGCATGGCAGGAACGCGTGCTCGGCTGGGCACCGGCATCGGCAGGCCGTGCCTGCGCGGCGCGCGGCGTTTTCCTGGGCTACGATTTCCACCTCGGTGACGACGGGCCGAAGCTGATCGAGATCAACACCAATGCCGGCGGCGGGCTGGTCAACGCCCGGCTCGCCACTGCGCAGCGCGCCTGCTGTGCGCCGATCGCGGCGCTGATGTCGAAACCTACCGACATCGAAGGCGCCTTCCTCGCCATGTTTCGCGAGGAATGGCGGCTCGCACGTGGCGACGCGCCCTTGCGGCGCATCGCCATCGTCGACGAGCAACCGGCCGGGCAATATCTGGCCCCCGAATTCGAACTCTTCCGGCAGCTGTTCGAGGCGAACGGCATTGCCGCGGTGATCGCCGATCCGGCCGAATTCGTCTGGGATGGCCGCCAATTGATGCACGCGGGGCAGGTCGTCGATCTGGTCTACAACCGCCTCACCGACTTTTCGCTGGACGATCCGGCCTGTGCTGCCTTGCGTGCCGCCTGGGATCACGACGGCGCGGTCATCACGCCGCATCCGCGCGCGCACGCCCTGTATGCCGACAAGCGCAACCTCGTCGCGCTCGGCGATGCGGCGTGGCTGGCGGAGATCGGCGTAGCGGCCGACGCCCGGCGCCTGATCGCCGACACGGTGCCGGCCACCGTCGCTGTTTCTGCGGCAGAAGGCGAGCGTTTCTGGGCCGAGCGCAAGCGCTGGTTCTTCAAGCCGGCCGCCGGCTATGGCAGCAAGGCGGCCTATCGCGGCGACAAACTCACCAAGCGCGTTTTCGAGGAAATCCTGCAGGGCGGCTACATCGCGCAGGCGCTGGTGCCACCCTCCGAACGACGCCTCAATGTCGCCGGCGAGCCGCAGCAGTTCAAGCTCGACCTGCGCAACTACGCCTATGCCGGCAAGGTCCAGCTCGTCGTCGCCCGGCTCTATCAGGGGCAGACCACCAACTTCCGCACGCCCGGCGGCGGGTTTGCGCCGGTGTTCGAGGTGGGCGGCGCCGCTGCCTGATTGTCGATCGCCGAGCTTGCTGCGTTTGAGAGCGGGTCGGGGTACCCGTTGTCACGGCATCCGGCGACGATTGTCTGTTGGCTGAAGCAGGCGCTGCTGCATTATGCTGATAACATCCGCTATCGGCCAGAACCTGACTTTCACCAACATGCCCACCGTTGCACTGACACGTGCAATGCAGGAAATGATGATTGAACATTGGTGTGGTCTGGGAAGGCGCTGTCGTCGGCCTCAACGACGCCACGGCGCCCAACCGAGCTTGACGCCAAGCGTGCCCAGCACAATGAAAACCATACCCAGCGCCTGTACTGGCCCGATCAAACGGTCATAGAACAACCAATCGGTGAAGATGGCGGTGAGGGGGTTCACGAAACTGAGCACCGCAATCATGGGCGTAGAAACGTGCGGCAGCGCCGAGTACACCAGCACCCAGGCCACGCCCGTTTGCAGCACACCGATCATCAGCAGCAAACCCCAGGCGATGGGTGCGATTGACTGGTCGAAATGCACAAAAGGCGCGAACAGCAGTGTGCCAGCAACGGTCTGAATCAGCGTCGTCACCTCCCCCCGCTGACCACGAACTTGCTTGCCGGCGACTGCCGTGACGGCATACACCAATGCGCCACCGAGCAAGATGAGCACACCGCTGGCCCAACGCGTGTCCATTTCGCTGGCATTTAGGTTGACGTTGCTGGCCAAGGCCACGCCGACAAACGCGGCGCACAGCCACACCATCTGTACTTTCGAGATGCGTTCTTTCCAAAGCACAGCGCCCATCAACACGATCCAAAACGGTTGCGTATGAAAAAGGATGGTCGCGGTGCTGATTGAGGTGCGCAGGATGCCTTCGAAAAAAGCCGCCCAGCTCAACACCAGGCTGAGGCCCGCAACGGCGCCCATGCCGACACTTTGGCGTGTGATGCTTCGGTCCGGCAGGATGCCCGTGGCCAAGCACCAGCCACCCAGAAACACAGCCCCTACAACGCTGCGCCAAAACACAATGGTGATGGCATCCAGGCCGGACGCCACCACGGCGGCACCCACAGTGCCGATGAGCGTCAAGCCGATGAGGAGTTTGAGGGTTGCGTGATGGCTGTCGGAGGTCATGATGCCCGCCATCTTCGAAGAAGCCGTGCAATTTGGCAATCGCATTGTTATCATGAGTTCCATTCGTTTTTCGAATTCAATGCCCGATTCAGGCACCCATGTCCTCCAAAGACCTTCAGATTGACTGGCTCCGCGCCTTTCTGGCCGTTGTCGATACGGGTTCCATGACTGCGGCAGCCCAGCAGGTCGCACGTTCGCAGTCGGCGGTCAGCATGCAGATCAAGAAATTGGAGGAAAGCGTCGGCAGGCCCCTGTTCAATCGACGTAAAGGTGCCATCACCCTGACTCCAGCGGGGTATGACCTGTTGGCCCATGCCAGAAAGTTGCTGGACCTGCACACGTCTGCCCTGGCGGCACTGCACCGCAGCGGCATACAAGGTCGGGTCACCATCGGCGTCCCGGACGATTACGTGCTGGTCTATCTCGCACCCGCTTTGCGTGTCTTCACCAGTCGCCACAGTGATGTAGAGGTCACCGTTGTGTGCGAACCTTCGACTGTGCTGAAGGCCCAAATTGAGCGAGGAGAAGTTGACTTGGCTTTGGTGTCGCTCGATGCGCCTGGCCAGGGTAATGTCCTGTTCAAAGAAGAGCTGATTTGGGTTGGCGTGGAACCGCATGCTGCCTGGATGCGGCAGCCTTTGCCCGTTGCCGTGCACGGTTTGAGTGCTCCACTGCGCGGGGCCATCCTGTCTGCTCTGAACGCACAGAATCGTGAATACCGAGTTGTTTACAACAGCCCCAACGTGATGGGCCAACTGGCCATGGTGGAGAGTGGCTTGGCGGTGGCAGTCATCACGAAATGTTCATTGCCGCCAGGACTCAAGCGTTTGGACGCACGCCATGGCCTGCCCGAGTTGCCTACGGTCGATGTGGCGTTGCTTCGCGGTCAGAGAACCCATCGCTCACAGGCTGTGACCGCTCTGTTTACGCACCTGCTTGAATCATTCGCGCCAGTCACTCGCCCGGCTTGACCGGGGTACAGAAGGGCTGCTTAGGGTCGGTAGCTGCCGGTGATACTGCCCACGGGTAACGTTTGCCAAGGCCGAACTTGGAGTGCGCAGATCGAGGTTGGCGGCGTACGCTTCAGCCGGCACTGCGACATTCCGCGCGCCGCAGGTAAAATGCCGGCATGAAAAAGTTTGGTTCCAAGGTCTTCGGCATCGCCGGCTTTTCGGGCTCCGGCAAGACCACCCTGATCGAGCAGCTGATCCCGCGCCTCACCGCACGCGGCCTGAAGGTGTCCGTGATCAAGCATGCGCACCACGGTTTCGACATCGATCGGCCGGGCAAGGATTCGTACCGCCACCGCGAGGCCGGGGCGAGCGAGGTGATGCTGACCGGTGCGCAGCGCTGGGCACTGCTGCACGAGTTGCGCGACGAGGCGGAGCCGACGCTGGACGAGTACCTCGCCCATTTTTCGCCCTGCGACCTGGTGCTGGTCGAGGGCTTCAAGAACGAACCGGTGCCGAAGCTGGAGGTGTATCGCCCGGCCAACGGCAAGCCGCCGCTGTGGCCGGAGAATCCGAACGTCGTCGCGGTGGCGACGGATGAGCCGATCACGACGCACCTGCCGGTGCTTGATCTCAACGATATCGACGCGATTGCCGCTTTCGTCGTCACTACCCTCGACCTGCAAGGAAAGACCGATGCTCTCGTTTGACGAAGCGCTGGAGAAGCTGCTGGCCGGCGCGACGCCGGTGACCGAAACCAAGGCCATGCCGACGATTGCCGCAGCCGGGCGGGTGCTCGCCGAGGCGCAGTATTCGACGCTGTCGGTGCCTCCGCTCGACAACTCGGCGATGGATGGCTACGCCGTGCGCGCGGCCGATGTTGTTGCCGTCGGCACGGCGCTGCCGGTGTCGCAGCGCATCCCGGCCGGCACGGTCGGCACGCATCTGCAACCCGGTACCGCAGCGCGCATCTTTACCGGTGCGCCGGTTCCCGCCGGCGCCGATGCGGTGGTGATGCAGGAGCGTTGCGAGCATGCCGGGGACAATGTTGTCATCAACCACGTACCGAAAGCCGGCGAGCACATCCGCCGCGCCGGCGAGGACGTCGCGCCGGGCGCGCAGATCCTTGCCGCCGGGGCCCGCCTGCGGCCGCAGGACACGGCCTTTGCCGCGTCGGTCGGCCTCGCCACGCTGCCGGTGCTGCGCCGTGTGCGCGTGGCGGTGTTCTTCACCGGCGACGAACTGCGCATGCCCGGCGAGCCGCTGCCGCCGGGGGCCATCTACAACTCGAACCGCTTCGCGCTGGTGGCCCTGCTGGAGCGCCTCGGCTGCGAGGTACGCGATCTCGGGCTGGTGCCGGACAAGCTTGAACCGACCCGTGCGGCGTTGCGCGCGGCGGCCGCCGACAACGACCTGATCATCACCTCGGGCGGCGTGTCGGTCGGCGAGGAAGACCACATCAAGCCGGCGGTGGAAGCCGAGGGCAGGCTCGACATGTGGAAGATCGGCATCAAGCCGGGCAAGCCGCTGGCGTTCGGTTCCGTGACCAGTAATGGAAAGGATTGCGCCTTCATCGGCCTGCCGGGTAACCCGGTGTCGGCCTTCGTCACCTTCGTGACGCTGGTGCGCCCCTTCGTGCTGCGCCTCTCGGGCGTCGACAAGGTGCTGCCGAAGTCCTACCTGCTGCGTGCCGACTACGACTGGGCACGCCCCGACGCGCGGCGCGAGTTCCTGCGGGCGCTGACCAACGATGCCGGCGGTGTCGAGCTGTTTCCCAGCCAGGGCTCGGGCGTGCTCTCGTCGTGTGTGCAGGCCGATGGCCTTGTCGACAACCCGCCGGGCAAGGCGGTGGCGCGTGGCGATCTGGTGCGCTTCATCCCGTTCTCCGAGTTGCTGAACTGACGACATGATCAAGATCCTCTATTTCGCCTCGCTGCGTGAAAAGCTGGGCACGGCCGGTGAAGACCTCGAACTGCCCGCCGGCGTCACCGATGTCGGCGGCGTGCTGGCGCTGCTGGCGCAGCGCGGCGGCGAGTGGGCGACACTGGCGACGGTGAAGAACCTGAAGAGCGCCGTCAATCAGGAGATGGCGCGCAACACGACGGCGGTGAAGGCGGGCGACGAACTCGCCTTCTTTCCGCCGGTGACGGGAGGCTAGCCGTGTCGGTGAGCGTCCAGGAAGCCGATTTCGATGTCGGTGCCGAGATCGCGGCACTGACGGCGGGCGATGCGCGCGCCGGTGCAGTGGCGAGCTTCGTCGGGCTGGTGCGTGATGTGAACGACGGTGCCGGCGTCTCCGAGATGACGCTGGAGCACTACCCCGGCATGACCGAGAAGGCACTGAACGCGATCGTCGCCGAGGCGACGTCGCGCTGGGATATCTACGCCGTGCGCGTGATCCATCGCGTTGGCCGGCTGCAGCCCTGCGACCGCATCGTGCTGGTGGCGGTGAGCAGCGCGCACCGCGGCGAAGCATTCGCCGCCTGCGAATTCATCATGGATTACCTGAAGACCCGCGCGCCGTTCTGGAAGCGCGAGGTCACCCCCGACGGTGCGCGCTGGGTCGATGCGCGGGACTCGGACGACAGCGCCGCGCAGCGCTGGGAATAGGGGACTGGCCGCGCCGGCCACCCCCTTGTATTTTGCAACAACTCACGGCACGATAGATTTCACGGGGCAGCGGCAGGCGCGGCCCGCAGCGCATCGCGACCGGTCATCGGTTGCTCGCCGGAGGAGTTTGCAAGATGAAAGAGTTCGGCATTCCGGCCACTGCGCCCGAGCTTTCCGGCGCGACCGATAGCTTCCGCTTTCTTTCTGCTCCCGAGAACGTGCTGGTGTTCACGCTCGACCGGTCCGGGCGCTGCGATTTCGTGAGTCCCTCCTGGGTGAGCCATACGGGATGTCGGCGCTCCGAGGAACTGGGAAGCGGCTGGCTGGAACGCGTGCATCCCGACGATCGCCCGACTGTGGAGTCCGGTCTCAAGGCGGCCCTCCACGATATACAGCCGTTACGCCAGCTGTTCCGCATCCGGGGGCGCAACGGTGCTTTCCGCTGGTTCGTCAATCACGGCATGCCCCGCACCGATCCTACCGGCGTAGCGATCGGCTATCTTGGCCTCTGTTTCGATGTGACGGCCTATCAGGACGGCGATTTCGAATCCGAGCGCACGGCGCAGCACATGATTTCACTGCTCCGCCACACACGACTGATCGCCGTGGTGCTCGACCGGCGCGGCCATGTGGAATTCTCCAATGGCAGCCTTTGCCGACTGCTCAAGTATTCCGGTGTCGAGCTGATGGACTTTCCGCTGTTCGAGCGCCTCGCTGCACCGGCGAGCCGCGACCTGGTGGCCGAGCTCTTCCCCGACGGCGAGCAGGCACCGCATTTCCCGACCGAGTTCGAGACGGCACTGCTCGATCGCGACGGAGAGCCATGCACGGTTTCATGGCATGCCGTGGTGATGCGCGATCGTGTCGGCACGGCGCGGCACACGATCCTGATCGGTGATGACGTGACCGAGTTGCGCCAGACCGAGACGCAAATGGCGATGTCGGCGCGAATTTTCGGCGCATCGCACCATGCCATGCTGGTGACGACGCTGACGGGAGAAATCGTCGAGGTCAATCCCGCGTTCACGACGCTGACCGGATATACGCGCGACGAGGTGATCGGGAAAAATCCCCGCTTGCTCCAGTCAGGGCGTCACGATGCGGCGTTCTACACGCAGTTGTGGGATCGCCTGCTGGCGACCGGCCACTGGTACGGCGACATCTGGGATCGGCGCAAGGACGGCAGCATCTATCCGAAGTACCTCTCGATCAGTGTCGTGTGCGACGAGGCTGGCAATGCCACGCACTATTCGGGAATCTTCTACGACATTTCGGAACGCAAGACGGTCGAGGAGCGCCTCGACCGGCTCGCCCACTACGATGTGCTGACCGGACTGCCGAACCGCTCGCTGCTGATGGACCGCCTCGAGCAGCTGGCCGAGCGCTCCGATCGCGACGGCGGGCGGATCGGCGTGCTGTACCTCGACCTCGATCATTTCAAGGAAGTGAACGACACCCTCGGCCATGCCGCAGGGGATGCCCTGCTCAAGGAAGCGGCGCAGCGCATGAAGAACTGCCTGCGCGCGATCGATACGGTGGCGCGGCTGGGCGGCGACGAATTCGTGATCCTGGTACCGGACGTCGCCCAGCGGGACGATCTGGCGCAGGTCGCCCGCAAGATCATCGATGCGCTTCTGCCGCCTTGCGTGATCGAGGGGCGGACGGCGGTCACGGTGGCGAGTATCGGGATCAGCGTCTACCCGGATGACGGCACGGATGTCCACGATGTCGTCCGGCATGCCGACGCCGCCATGTATCAGGTCAAGCAGGCGGGGCGGGGCTTCTATCGTTTCTTCGACGCCGGGGACCAGTAGCGTCGAAAAAAAACGCGATGCCGGCGCATCGCGTTTTTTCGGGGGTCGCTGTGCTCAGACTGCCTTGAAGCGGCTCACCGAGGCGTGCAGCGCCGCCGACAGTTCCTGCAGGTGACGGGCGGCATCGGTCGTGTGCTGGACCGCCTGCGCACTTTCTTCCGACATCTGGGCAATGCGCTCGATGTTCTTGGCGATGTCGCTCGATGCCGCGCTCTGCTCGCGGATCGACGATGAGATGTCGTTGACGACATCGACCACGCGCAAGGCCCCGTCACGGATGCTGACGATCGACTGGCCGGCCTCGTTCGCCAGGGCGACGCCCTTGTCGGCCTGCGTGACGCCGGTCTGCATGCTGGCGACGGCGTTGCGCGTGCCGTTCTGGATCTTCTCCACCATGCCGGCGATTTCGGTCGTGGACATGCTGGTGCGTTCGGCCAGCTTGCGCACCTCGTCGGCCACGACGGCGAAGCCGCGCCCCTGTTCGCCGGCCCGTGCCGCTTCGATCGCGGCGTTCAGCGCCAGCAGGTTGGTCTGGTCCGCGATTTCCTTGATGGTGTTCACGATCGAGGTGATCTGGTCCGATTGCTGCCCGAGTTCCTCGATGATCAGCGACGAAGACTGTACCGCGTCGGCGATCTTGCGCATTTCCACCGCGGCATTCTGGATGATGCCGGTCCCCTGTTCGGAGACAGTGCCCGCTTCCTGCGAGATGCCATGGGCTTCCCCGGCATTGTGCGAGACCTGGTCGATGCTGACCGTCATTTCCTCGACGGCCGCAGCCATCGCGGATGCCGACTCGCTCTGCTGCCTGGAGCGCATGGCGACTTCCTCGGAGGCGTGGAGCAGTTCGTCGGAGGCGGACGCAAGGCGTTCCGCGCCGGCGACGATCTCCTTGATCATCGCCCGCAGCGTCTCCTGCATTGCCTTCATGCCGGCAAGCAGGCTGGTCGTGTCGCCTGGTGCGCACCGGACATCGGTGGTCAGGTCGCCGGCGGCAATCCGCTTGGTGATCTCGGCGGCGTATTGCGGGTCACCGCCCAGCGTGTTCACGATGTTGCGGCCAACGATAAAGAGTGCGAACGCGATGAAGCCGCCGATCCCGATACCCCAGATCAGGAATTTGGTTGCCTGCTGGCGGAAGAGGGCGTCCACATCATCGATGTAGATGCCGGTACCGACGATCCAGCCCCAGGGCTCGAAGCCCTTGACGTACGAAATTTTGGGAACCGGCGCATTCGAACCCGGCTTCGGCCAGAGGTAATCGACGTAGCCGGCGCCGGAGGCCTTGACGACCTTTACGAACTCGACGAACAGGACCTTGCCGGTCGGATCCTTCACCTCGTTCATCGCCTTGCCCTCGAGTTCCGGGCGAACCGGGTGCATCAGCGTCGTCGGCGAGAAGTCGTTGATCCAGAAATATTCGGTCTTGTCGTAGCGCATCTCGCGCACCGCATTCATCGCAGCCTTCTTGGCGTCGTCGACCGACATCCGGCCCTCACGTGCCAGCTTCTCGAAATGGGCGATGGTGGCATGCGCGACCTCGACGAGATTGCGGATCTTCTCCTGCCGGTCGGTCATCATCTGCTGCTTGTCGTTAGCCAGCGTGACCACGAAAAGCAATGCCAAGGCCACAACCGTGGTCACTGACAATCCCAGCAGCTTCGTGCGCAATGATGTTCCTGAGGATGCGCTCATGACGGCCTCTCCCTTATTCAACGATTAGGACGCAGATATATCATCGCCTCCACGTTTATTCTATGCCTAAGGTAATAATTGGCAAGCCTCAGTCTTTCAGGCTCGCCAGTGCGTCGCCCTGATTGTCGAAAATGTGCGGGGAGAGTTGCCTCGTGCTCAGGGCATCACCGATCTGCGCCCGTGTGAAGGCACTCGTCGTGTAGCGGGTGACACGGGTGTAGTAGCGGGTAACGACATCCCGCACCATTTCGACGTAGCTGTCGAGCAACTCCGGCGCAATGCTGAAATTGTCGTAGTTGATGATCGCGTAGACCTTGTGGTCGAGCTTGCCGAGCTTCTCCCCGATCAGTCGGCGGATGTCGTCGATCTGTTCGGGGCGGCGGATTTCGAGGTTGTCGAAATTGACGAAGAACAGATTCTGCGTCGCATCGTAGGTCAGGCGCCTGTCGAGCGGCAGGGTCTGCAGTTCGGCGCGCAGCCCCATCGACCCGTCGGCGAAGATGCGGGCATCCATCAGCTTCAGGTGCGGGCTGATCTGCGGCCGGAATTCCATCTGTGCCAGGATGTCGCGTTCGAGGTCGATGCCCGGTGCGATCTCGGTCAGCTCCATGCCATCCGGTGTCAGCCGGAAGACGCAGCGCTCGGTGACGTAGAGGACCGACTGCCCCCGTTTGGTGGCGTAGGCACCGCTGAAGGTGCGGTGTTCGACCTGCGCGACGAACTTCTTCGCCTTGCCCTCGCGGGCGATTTTCAGCTTGCCGTCCTCGATGGCGATTTCGAGGTCGCCGGCGGTGAAGGTGCCGACGAAGACGACCTTCTTCGCGTTCTGGCTGATGTTGATGAAGCCGCCGGCGCCGGCCAGGCGCGGCCCGAACTTGGAAACGTTGAGATTGCCTTCCGCATCTGCCTGCGCGAGTCCGAGGAAGGTGGCGTCGAGACCGCCTCCGTCGTAGAAGTCGAACTGGTAGGGCTGGTCGATGATGGCGTCGGTGTTGACCGCAGCGCCGAAGTTGAGCCCGGAGGCCGGCACGCCGCCGACGACACCAGGCTCGGCGGTCAGCGTCAGCAGGTCGATCACCTTTTCCTCGGCGGCGACGCTGGACACGCCTTCCGGCATGCCGATGCCGAGGTTGACCACGCTGTTGGCCATCAGCTCGAAGGCGGCGCGGCGGGCGATGATCTTGCGCTCGTCCATCGCCATCGGTGCGATCGACGACATCGGAATGCGGATCTCGCCGGAAAAGGCCGGGCTGTAGGCCTCGGCGAAGGTCTGCATGTGATATTCGGGCTTCTCGGCGACGACCACGCAATCGACCAGGATGCCGGGAATCTTGACCTGGCGCGGGTTCAGCGAGCCGCGCTCGGCGACGCGCTCCACCTGCACGATCACGATGCCGCCGGAATTGTGCGCGGCCATCGCGATCGCCAGTGCCTCCAGCGTCAATGCTTCCTTCTCCATCGTGATGTTGCCGTCGGGGTCGGCCGTGGTGCCGCGGATGATGCCGACGTTGACCGGGAAGGTCTTGTACATCAGGTAATCCTCGCCGCCGACGTTGATCAGCGAGACGAGGTCTTCCCTGGTGCAGTCGTTGATCTTGCCGCCGCCGTAGCGCGGATCGACGAAGGTGCCGAGGCCGACCCGCGAGATCTGCGCCGGCTTGCCACCGGCGATGTCGCGGAAGAGGTGGGTGATGACGCCCTGCGGCAGGTTGTAGCCCTCGATCTTGTTCTCGACCGCGAGCTTCTGCAGTTTCGGTACCAGCCCCCAGTGGCCCCCGACGACGCGCCGGACGAGCCCCTCGTGGCCGAAGTGGTTGAGGCCTCGCTCTTTGCCGTCGCCCTGCCCGGCGGCGTAGAAGAGCGTGAGGTTCTTCGGCGTGCCCTTTTCGGCCAGCGGGTCGTCACCGAGAAAACGCTTCTCCAGCGCGACGGCGATGTTCTCGGCGAAGCCGATGCCGACGAAACCGCCGGTGGCAACGGTGTCGCCGTCTCGGACGAGACGGACGGCTTCAGCGGCGGAGACCACCTTGCTGCGTTTCTCGATCGTGTGTTGCGGATTTTCCAGCAGGGGGTGCGAAGCGGTGGGCATGGTCGCGGTCTCCTCGTTGTTGTGCCTGTCTGCCTGCCCGGTTCGTCGGCAGTGCAGGGTGCGCGGTCGTTTGTCAGCTTAGCGCAATGCCATACGAAATGTGACCTTTCACGATATGAAAACGATCAGCGCAGCAGTGTGCCGTTGCGTCCGATGACGGTCACTTCGACATAGCGCGAACCGACCCGGTTGCTGGCGGAAAAGCTGACCGTGAAGCCGCCGACATCGTAGTTGCTGATCGTCTCCAGCGCCCGCAGCACTTTTTCCGAACTCGGGTTGGTGCCGGCGCGGCGGAGCGCCTCGACCAGTACCTTGGCCCCTATGAATTCCTCGAAGTTGGTATAGGAGATCGTCGCGTCGGGCCCGCCGTGTTTTGCGAACAGGCGCTTGAATTCGCGCGTGATCGCGAGCGTGTCCGAATAGGGAAAGGGCATCACCTGGCTGATACCCAGACCGTGCATGGCCGAGGCGCTCGACAGCTTGACCAGCTGTCCGGCGTCGACGACCGAGATGTTGAGCAGTTGGGCGGTGCCGCCGGCTTCGCGATAGCCCTTCGTGAAGGCGGCCGTCGATTGGTTGACCGAAACCATGATCACTGCGCCGACATCCGCCTTGCGGATGGTCTCGATCGCCGCCTTCACGTCATCGGTATTGCGCTCGTAGGTGGCAACTGCGGCCAGCTTCAGATCGCGCTTCGCGAGCGCCTCCTCCACGCCCTTGCGGCCGGCCTCCCCAAAGCCGTCGTTCTGGTGGAAGACGGCAATCTTCCGGACGCCGACGGTGACGAGGTGATCGACCATGTGCTCGGCCTCGTCGGCGTAGCCGGCGCGAATGTGGAAGATGTTTCGGTTCTCCGCCTTGCGCAGCGCCTCGCCGCCCGTGTACGGGGCGACCAGCGCGATGCGTCCCTTTTCGAGAATGCCCTGCTTCAGAACTTCGCCGACGTTCGCTGTGCCGGCAAACCCGATCAGCGCGACGGCCTGATGCCGGTCGACCAGCTCCTGCGTCAGGCGCACGGTCTCATCGACCTTGTAGCCGTCGTCGAGTACGACATGGTTGATCCGGTTGCCATGGATGCCGCCGTTGGCATTGATATGGTCGAAATAGACCCTGGCCCCGAGGACCATGTCGCGACCGGTGCTGGCCAGCACGCCGGACAAGGGGGCCACCTGGCCGACGACGATGTCGGCGGCAGTGGCTGCGAATGTGCATGCGGCAAGGGTGATGGCGACGGTGGTGCGAATGGCGTGGTTGCGCAAATGCTGTAGCGCTTTGCGCGTTGTCGACGTGATGTTCATGCTGCTCCTCCTGTAGTTGATGGCGCCCGTCATGGGGGGCCTGTCATCGCTCAGAGCAGTATTGGTGCCAGAGATGCAACGTATTGAAAAATATAGATAAAAATATCTCCGGCCGGACCCGCGTCTCCGGCCGGAGATGCCGGCGGCCGGAATATGACGAAAGCGCTGACGGAACGCTGAGCAGGCGGGGAGTCCACCTGCGTGGATGTGGGTCCGGTGCGTCCTAGCTGCGAGACGGGATGTTGAGGGCCGCCATCTTCTTGTAGAGCGTGGCACGTCCGAGACCGAGCTGGCGAGCCGCCTCGGTGACGCGACCGCCGCACTGCTGCAGCGTACGCGTGATCAGTTCTCGCTCGAAGGCGGCCAGTGCTTCCTCGTAGGTGCCGCTAGGCTCTGACGCTGCGGTCGTCGGCATGTCGGTCGGCAGTTCGGCGGGAATGACGATGCCGCGAATATCCGCTTCCGTCAGGCGCGATCCATCCGCCAGCATGCACGCCTGTTCGAGGACGTTGCGCAGCTCACGGATGTTGCCCGGCCACTGGCAGCGCCTGAGCAGTGCCAGCGCGCCAGGGTCCAGCTCGCGCAGCGTGAGTCGCGTGCGGGTGGCGATCTGCTCGAGGATGTGATCACAGAGCGGGCCGAAATCCTCGGTGCGTTCGCGCAGCGCCGGCAACTGGATGGTGAGCACGTTGAGCCGGTAATAGAGGTCGGCACGGAAACGGCCGGCGGCGACATCGGCCTTCAGATCGCGCGAAGTCGCGGCGATGACGCGCACGTCGATCTTGACCACCTTGTTGCTGCCGAGCGGCTCAACCTCGTGCTCCTGCAGGACGCGCAGGAGCTTGGCCTGCAGCGTCAGCGGCATGTCGCCGATCTCGTCGAGAAAGAGGGTGCCGCCGTTGGCCAGTTCGAATTTGCCGATGCGGGCCTTCCGGTCGGCGCCCGTATAGGCGCCGGGGGCGGCGCCGAAGCATTCGGCTTCGAGCAGGGTGTCGGGAATCGCCGCCACGTTGAAGCCGACGAAGGGATGCTCGGCGCGCGCCGACGCGGCGTGGATGGCGTGCGCGAGCAACTCCTTGCCGGTGCCGGTTTCGCCGAGCAGCAGCACGGTGGTGTCGAGCTGTGCCGCGCGGCGCGCCTGCTGTTTGACCTTGGTGGCCGCCGGGCTGTTGCCGATGTAGTGCGTGAAGGTGTACTTGGCACGTCTTTCCGCGGCGAGGTGCTGCTGCGTCTGTGCCAGCTGGTGCTGCAGCTTGTGCAAGCGCGCATAGAAGGGCTGCAGCGGCTGCAGCTTGTCGTAGAGCGCAAAGCCGATGGCGCCCATCGTCTCGCCGGCGTCGTCCTTGATCGGGATGCGTGTGACGACGAAGGATTCGCCGTTGACATCGAGGATGTCGAGCAGCAGCGGCCGGCCGGTGCGCACCACCTCGCGCATCAGCGAGGTCGGAATGATTTCCTCGATCTCCTTGCCGATCGCCTGGCGTGCATCAGCGATGCCGAAGCGCGCCGCGTAACGTTCGTTGATCCACACCACGCGGGCATTTCGATCGACCATGACCGTGCCTTCGCAGAGGCTGTCGAAGGCCTCGAACAGCGAAGCCATGGCGCGCGTGCGTAGCGTGGCGTAATCGAACTCTTCCAGCTTTTCAGTCGGCATCGGCAGGGGAGCGGGGACGGGGAATCTCATCTTACGCCGGATTGTCCATGAAACGAGACAAGGGGCGTTCAATGGCGCACGGGTTGGGACGGCAGCCAGACGTGTGTACGGTAGGCGCCCTCGACCGGCTCGATGCTGACCACGCGCAGATGGCAGGCGAGGCGCGCGAGGCTGCGGAAGCGTGTCATCTCCGCATTGTTGACCAATACTTCAACCGGCCCGATCTCACGTTCGATGCGGTCGAGCAGCGGTGCCAGCTGAGTGTCGTCGGCGATTTCGTGCTCCTCCGAGAGAAACTCGAAGCCAAGTGCTTTCTGCATCGCCAGCCATTCGTCCTTGAAGCGGTAGTGCGGCGGGCATCCGGCAACGACGCGCAGTCCGTCTCGGGCGAGCGACTGGCAGATGGCAGCGCCCATGCCGCCCATGGCGCCGGCGACGAAAGCCACTTTTTGTGCGGGCATGTCTTCCTCCTGGTCTGGTGTTGTGCCCACGCTTTCGCAATCTGCATGCCAGCCTTTCAAGGCATTGATTATTCGCAAGTTGTTAATTTTGCCGGATCGGGCTGTCCGGAATTCTGGACAGTATTTTGTCTCGATATGTGGACGATTTTCTGCTGCAGTGCAGTTGAAATCGCCACCTTGCCCCCCATCTGCCCCACAATCGAATCCGAAAGGGGCAAGCATGCGTCTCGACAAATTCACCACCAAATTCCAGCAGGCGCTCGGGGAAGCCCAGAGCCTGGCGATCGGCCACGACAACCAGATGATCGAGCCGCAGCACCTGCTGCTGGCGCTGCTCGAGCAGGAAGATGGCGGCACCGGCTCGCTGCTGGCCCGTGCCGGCGTTAACGTGCCGGCGCTGAAGAACGATCTCGACAAGGCGATCGACCGCCTGCCGCAGGTGTCCGGCCACGGCGGCGACGTCTCGGTCGGGCGCGACCTCGGCAACCTGCTGAACCTCACCGACAAGGAGGCACAGAAGCGCGGCGACCAGTTCATCGCTTCGGAAATGTTCCTGCTCGCGCTGTGCGACGACAAGAACGAGACCGGGCGCATCGCCAAACAGCATGGGCTCGCCCGCAAGTCGCTGGAAGCGGCCATCGATGCCGTGCGCGGCGGCCAGGGCGTCGATTCGCAGGAGGCCGAGGGCCAGCGCGAATCGTTGAAGAAGTTCTGCATCGACCTCACCGAGCGCGCCCGCGAAGGCAAGCTCGACCCGGTGATCGGCCGCGACGACGAGATTCGCCGTGCCATCCAGATCCTGCAGCGCCGCACCAAGAACAACCCGGTGCTGATCGGCGAGCCGGGTGTCGGCAAGACGGCCATCGTCGAGGGCCTCGCCCAGCGCATCGTGAACGAGGAAGTGCCGGAAACGCTCAAGGGCAAGAAGGTACTGGTGCTCGACATGGCCGGCCTGCTCGCCGGTGCCAAGTACCGCGGCGAGTTCGAGGAGCGCCTCAAGGCCGTGCTCAAGGACGTCGCCAAGGACGAGGGCCGCATCATCCTCTTCATCGACGAGATCCACACCATGGTCGGCGCCGGCAAGGCGGAGGGCGCCATCGACGCCGGCAACATGCTGAAACCGGCACTGGCGCGCGGCGAACTGCACTGCATCGGCGCCACCACGCTCGACGAATACCGCAAGTACATCGAAAAGGATGCCGCGCTGGAGCGCCGCTTCCAGAAGGTGCTCGTGGACGAACCATCGGTGGAAGCCACCATCGCCATCCTGCGCGGTTTGCAGGAGAAGTACGAGCTGCACCACGGCGTCGACATCACCGACCCGGCGATCGTTGCCGCCGCCGAGCTCTCGCACCGCTACATCACCGATCGCTTCCTGCCGGACAAGGCGATCGACCTGATCGACGAGGCCGCTGCTCGCATCAAGATGGAAATCGACTCCAAGCCGGAGGCGATGGACAAGCTTGACCGCCGCATCATCCAGCTCAAGATCGAGCGCGAGGCGGTGAAGAAGGAGAAGGACGAAGCGTCGATCAAGCGCTTCGGCCTGATCGAGGACGAGATCGCCAAGCTGCAGAAGGAATACTCCGACCTCGAGGAGATCTGGAAGGCCGAGAAGGCCGCCGTGCATGGCTCGGCGCACATCAAGGAAGAGATCGAGAAGCTCAAGCTGCAGATGGCAGAGCTGCAGCGCAAGGGCCAGTATGACAAGCTGGCCGAGTTGCAGTACGGCCAGTTGCCGGGTCTTGAAGCGCAACTGAAGGCGGCCGAAAAGGCGGGCGATGGCGAGGTCAAGAACAAGCTGCTGCGCACCCAGGTCGGCGCCGAGGAAATCGCCGAGGTCGTCTCGCGCGCTACCGGCATCCCGGTCAGCAAGATGATGCAGGGCGAGCGCGACAAGCTCCTCAAGATGGAAGACAGGCTGCACCAGCGCGTGGTCGGCCAGGATGAGGCCGTGCGTCTCGTGGCCGATGCCATCCGCCGCTCGCGTGCCGGTCTGTCCGACCCGAACAAGCCCTACGGCTCCTTCCTCTTCCTCGGCCCCACGGGCGTCGGCAAGACCGAGCTGTGCAAGGCGCTGGCCGAGTTCATGTTCGACTCCGAGGAGCACCTGATCCGCATCGACATGAGCGAGTTCATGGAGAAGCACTCGGTCGCCCGCCTGATCGGCGCGCCGCCGGGCTATGTGGGCTACGAGGAGGGTGGTTACCTGACCGAAGCGGTGCGCAGGAAGCCGTACAGCGTGATCCTGCTCGACGAGGTCGAGAAGGCCCACCCGGACGTCTTCAACGTGCTCTTGCAGGTGCTCGACGACGGCCGCATGACCGATGGCCAGGGCCGCACCGTGGACTTCAAGAACACGGTGATCGTGATGACCTCGAACCTCGGCAGCCAGATGATCCAGAGCATGGCCGGCACCGACTACGGTGCGGTCAAGGTGGCGGTGATGGCGGAGGTGAAGACCTATTTCCGTCCCGAGTTCATCAACCGCATCGACGAAGTGGTCGTCTTCCACAGCCTCGACGAGAAGAACATCGCCTCGATCGCGAAGATCCAGCTCGGCTACCTCGAGAAGCGCCTGGCGCAGATGGAGATGTCCCTGCAGGTCGACGACGCGGCGCTGCTCGAACTGGCCAAGGCCGGCTTCGACCCGGTGTTCGGCGCGCGGCCGCTGAAGCGCGCCATCCAGCAGCAGATCGAGAACCCGCTGGCGAAGGCGATCCTCGAGGGCAAGTTCGGCGCCAAGGACACGGTGCGCGTCGGCGTCATAGACGGCAGCCTCCGCTTCGCGCGTGGCTGAGGCGGCGGCGCTCAGCTCGAGGTGGCCGCTGCTGGCCACCTCGGTGCTGCTCATCGCGGGCCTCGTGATCTCGGGCCTGCATCCCTACGATCGGGTGACCTGGGCGATGGAGGTCGCTCCGGTCATCCTCGTCTTGCCCGTCCTGTGGGCAACGCGGGAGCGCTTTCCGCTGACGAACCTCCTCTATGCGCTGATCGTGCTGCACGGGCTCGTGCTCATGGTCGGCGGTGCCTACACTTACGCGCACGTCCCGTTCGGCTTCGACCTGCAGGCCTGGTTCGGCCTCTCGCGAAACCCCTACGACAAGATCGGCCATTTCTGCCAGGGCTTCATTCCGGCACTCGCGGCACGTGAAATCCTGATTCGTGGCGGCTATGTCAATGGCCGGCGCATGCTCGCCTTCATCGTCGTCTGCATCGTGCTGGCGATCAGTGCGAGCTACGAACTCGTGGAGTGGTGGGCGGCGCTCGGCCTGGGGCAGGGGGCCGACGAATTCCTCGGCACGCAGGGCGATCCCTGGGATACACAGTCCGACATGTTCATGGCCCTGATCGGGGCGATCACCGCACAACTCCTGTTGTCGCGCTGGCATGATCGTCAGATTGCGCTGGCCGAAAAGGGGAAGTCGCTGTGACGACACCGGAAAAGGCCGCCTGGGAACGCTGGTGTGTGGCGCGCGAACGCGCGCTGGCAGCACCGGAGAGCTGGCTCGGTCTGGCCGGCCTCTACTGGCTGGAGGATGGCAGGAATCGCGTCGGTACTGATCCGGAGGCGGGGGTCGTCCTGCCGCACGGGCCCGCCTGTCTCGGTGAAATCCTCTGGCGCGGCGATGCATTGCAATGGTTGCCGATGGACGGCGAAGTGCAGCCGCTGGCCAGCGATCGTGATGGTTCTCCGACGATCGTGGCTGCGGGCGACTGCGCGTTCTTCGTCATCGAGCGTGACGGCCGTTTTGCGGTACGTGTCCGCGATCTCGCCTGGGCAGCGCGGACGCCCTTTGCCGGCATTGATCGCTTCGATTACGACCCGATGTGGCGAATCGACGCGGCCTGGCGGCCGCTCGACCCGCCGCAGGTGATGGAAGTGCCCAACGTGACGGGGGAACTGAAGCCGGTGACGGTTGCATGGCAGGCTGTCTTCGACGTCGGCGGGCAATCGTTTGCCCTGCTGCCGATGAGTGTCTCCGATCAGAAGGTGTTTTTCGTGTTCCGCGACGCGACGAGCGGCCGGATCAGCTACGGCGCCGGGCGCTTCCTCGATGTAGCCCCGGCGGCAAACGGCCGCATCGTCCTCGATTTCAACTACGCCTATAGCCCGCCCTGTGCCTTTACGCCTTTTGCCACCTGCCCGCTGCCGCCGCCGGAGAACTGGCTGCCGTTCAGCATCGAGGCCGGCGAGCGGCGTTACGTTGGCTAACCCCGGCTGACCCCGACCGAGGCGAGACCTCCTGCCGTCGTTTGCGGGAGATATTTTCCCCGGCTGTTCATTTACCCTTCCTGAGCCGTTAAACTGGACCGCACAAAAGGGCGGCTGGTGCGGTTTGTCTTTCGCATTGCGGAGACAGGGAGAGGGGATGGCAATGACTGGCGTGGCGGGTAGGCGTTTCGGGGGACACTGTTCCGGTTGGCGCGGCCTGTTCAGGACGGTGGTGTTTTTTGCCGGACTCCTGCCGATGTTTTCGACGACGCAAGCGCTCGAACGCCGGGCCGCAACGGAAAGTATTGCCGAGGTCAAGGCGGCCATCCGTACCGCGGAGGTCGAGCAGCATGCGCTGGAAAAGCAGGTGCAGCGCCTCGATCAGCGCATGTCGATCATTGAAAGGCGAGCGCAGATTCACGTTTTGGGCCACGAGTTTGCGGAATCGCTGGTCGGGGAGCTGCTGGAGCTTCCGGATCCCGCCGATTTCCGGCACAGCCAGGACGTACGGGCTTTACTCCTGCAGCGGACGAGTGGTGCCCAGCTCCGCGTCGAGCGGGAGATCGATGATCTGGCCGAGAAGGAGCAGCGGCAATCGAGCCCGTCATCCGGTGGCAGGAGTGCCGTTCCTGCCGAGGATATACAGCGTTATCACGACCTTGCCGAACTCTCCCATCTGCAGGCCCGGCTGATCGATACCCTTCGCGAGAGTGATCGCGTTACGACCCAGCTGCTGCATGCGTCGAAAAAGGCCGAAGCACGCCTCAAGCAATTGCTGTTCTGGATTCCAGCCCCCGTTGGCGCAAGCTCCTGGGAGGGGGTATTGCCGTCGCTTGCGTGGATGGTTTCGGTCGATAACTGGCGAACGGCTGCGGGCATCGCCTGCAAGGAGTGCAGGCGAGACCCCTGGCGCAGCGGCGGCGGTCTCCTCGTCGTCGTGCTGCTTGTGCTCGGGCATCGACGGATGCGCGATCACCTGTTTGCCCTTGTTGAGCGCAGCAGGGTCGCCGGACATGTGCGCAAGCGCGAGTTGCTGCAGGCGCTGCTGATTACCGCGGCACTTCCGGCGGCATTGCCGCTGGCGATGCTGGTGACAGGCTCGATGGTTGACGCGGCGCCCGGGCTGGAGAGCTTTGCTGCGTCGCTCGGCGACGCCCTGCTCGCGATGTCGAGCCTTGTCTATGCGATCGGCCTGCTGATCTGGCTCGTCGATCCACGCGGCGTTGCGGCAGCTGCAGGCCGCGACCAGGACTGCCTGGTCTTCTTGTCTCGCACGCTACGGCGGTTCATGCCCGGCTTCGTCCTGGTACTTTTCGTCGCTGCATTGAACGGCCTCGATGATGCACCGTTTTCCAACCGGGAGAGCCTGGGACGCCTTGCCTTCGTGGCGGCCATGTTGATGCTTGCCTGGTTGTTCGGCCGGCTGTTCCAGCGCCGCAGCCCTCTGATTTCCCGTCTCTACGAACTTGCCTCGCGTGGCTGGATCATCCAGTTCAGGCCCTTCTGGCTCCTGATCCTGATCGCCTTGCCGCTGGTGTTCGCCGGCTTCGCCATCGGCGGCTATTTCGTTGCTGCCGAGTATTTCTTCGGGCGCCTGGCAGCATCGTTTTTCGTGCTTCTCGGCGCTGTCATGATGCGTGATTTCCTGTGCTGGTGGCTGACTGCCGCCGGCAACCGAAGCGATCTCGCGATCTCGACGATGTCTGTTGCGGCCGTCGATGAGGAAAAGCGTTCGCTGATCAATCTGGCGCTGATGGTCTTTGTTCTTGTCGGGCTATGGGTGATCTGGCGTTCCGGCCTTCCCGTGCTGGCGGCAATCGGCAACTACCCGTTGTATTCCTATGCCAGTACGGTCAACGGTGCGAAGGTCGTGCACGCATTGACCCTTGAAGGGTTTGCGATTGGCATCATCGTTGCACTGGTGACCTGGGTGATCGTGCGGAACATCGGCGGGTTCCTCGACGTGGCTCTCCTGCGGCGCATCGACATGCAGGCGGACGCCTCGTTTGCGATCAAGGTCGTTTCACGCTACATCATCATCATTGGCGGTGTCGTTGTTGCGTCGTCGGCGCTCGGGCTGGGCTGGGATGACGTGCAGTGGCTGGTCGCCGCCCTTTCGGTGGGGATCGGCTTCGGCCTGCAGGAGATATTCGGCAATCTCGTGGCGGGCTTGATGATGCTCGCCGAGCGCCCGGTCCGCATCGGTGACATCGTCACCGTCGGCGATGTCACGGGAACGGTCTCCAAGATCCAGGCGCGCGCGACCACGGTCACCGATTTCGACAACAAGGAAATCCTGATCCCGAACAAATCGTTCATCACCGATCGCGTGATCAACTGGACCCTGTCGAACCAGACGACGCGCCTGCTGATCAAGGTCAGCGTGCCGCGTGGTACCGATGTCGGACACGCGCAGCAGGTCCTGCTCGACGTCGTCCGTGCCAATCGTGATGTATCCATGGAAATTCCGCCGGCAGTCCTCTGCCTCGGTCTTGTCGACCGGACCCTGGAATTCGAGGTTTCGGCATTCGTCGATTCGTTCGACAAGCGGCGCCGCGTACAGCACGAACTCAATGGCGCCATCGATCTCGCGTTGCGCGAGAACGGCATTGTTGGATAAGTCGTGTCGTTTGATTGACGTTCGTTTGTTCGTGCCGGCGGGTCAGTGACCGGTTTTGTCGTACCGTCCATCGGACAGGCGGCGTAGCAGGATTTCGAAGAGGGTGTCCGGATCGACGGGCTTGGCGACGAAATCATCCATGCCGGCATCCAAGCAGCGCTGTCGATCTTCGATGAATGCGTTGGCGGTCATCGCGACGATCGGGACATCCTTGCCGTTGTCGAGCTTGCGAATCTGTCGCGTTGCTTCGAGACCATCCATTTCGGGCATCTGCATGTCCATCAGGATCAGGTCGTAGCGTTTCATGCTGCAGAAATTCACGGCTTCGAGACCGTTGTGCGCAATGCCGACGGTGAGACCGACATCCTGCAGGATGGCCAGCGCGACCTCGCGGTTTACTGGCTCGTCCTCGACCAGCAGCACCTCGCGTCCCGAGTATTGCCGGCGCAGGGCCATTTCCGCCGATTCGCCGGCGCGATGGTTGGGCTGAGCGAGCGTCTTGTCGCACTTCCTGAGGCGGACCGTTGCCCAGAATGTGCTGCCTTTCCCCGGCTGGCTGGTGCAACCGGCGCTACCGCCCATCAATTCGGCCAGGCGGCGGTTGATTGCCAGCCCGAGCCCGGTGCCGCCGTGCGTACGCGTCGTCGAGGAGTCGGCCTGCTCGAAGGGGGCGAACAGTCGGCTGAGCGTCGCCGGGTCGACGCCGGGCCCCGTATCTTTGACGGAAAGGCGTAGCAGCAGATCGTCGGCATTGTCCTCGAGTGTTTCGGCGGCGAGGGTGATGCTGCCCCGCTCGGTGAACTTGATGGCATTGCTGGCGTAGTTGAGCAACAGCTGCCGCAGGCGCGTCGGGTCGCCGAGCAGCGTGCATCTCGGCAGCGAGACGTTATCGACAAGCAGCGTCAGGTGCTTGGCCGCCGCGCGGTCGGCAAGGATCGAGGCGACGTCCGCGACGATGGTGCCGACGGAGAGTTCGGTTTCCTCCAGCGCGAACTTGCCGGCCTCGATCTTCGACAGATCGAGAATGTCGTTGATGATCGCCAGCAGGTGCTGGCTGGCGGTGTCGATCTTGTCGAGGCGGTCGGCCTGACGGGCACTGACGCCATCGCGGCGGAGCAGGTGGGCCATGCCGGTAATGGCGTTCAGCGGCGTGCGAATTTCGTGACTCATGTTGGCGATGAAGGCGCTCTTGGCGCGGTTGGCCGCCTCTGCCTGGTCGCGTGCCTCCGCCAGTTGCGTCGTGCGCTCCCCGACCAGTTCTTCGAGGTGGGCGCGGTGCCGCGCCAGTTCGGCGTCGGAGGCCTTGCGGTCGGTGATATCGATGCCGCAGGCAAGAACGCCCTGCGCGCGGCCGGCCTCGTCGGTGATCAGGATGTTGCGCCAGGCGATCTCGCGCTCCCTGCCGTCGAGCCGGATCACCGGATTCTCGTAATTTCTGACGATCTCGGTTTCACCGGTCATCAGGCGCAGGAAGATATCGCGGACGGTTGCCCGCAGGCGCTCCGGAACAAAACTGGCGAACCAGTCGCGACCGACGACGTCACTCTCTGTCGCGCCCAGGATGACCTTGCCGGCCTGGTTGATCATCGTGACCCTGCCGTTGCGGTCGAGTGCCAGCAGCATGACCGCGGCGATATCGAGATAGCGCTGTGCCGCAGCCTTTTCGGCATTGAGTTCCACGGTCCGCTTGCGAACCTCGCGGTCGAGCACGGCGTTCCAGCTTTCCAGCTTTTCGACCATCGTGTTGAAGATGGCCGCCAGATGGCCGATGTCGTCGTTGCGGTTTACGACCGCTGCCGGAACGCGGCGCTCCGTGTCGCCCCGGGCGATGGCTTCGGCGACGTCCGTCATCGCCGAAATACGGGCGGTGATTCGCCGTGCCAGCACGATGACGACCAGAATGAGCATCGCCGAGAGCACCAGCGCAAAGAGGCCGGCACGGAATGCAAGGCCATGCAGTGGCGTCAGCGCATCATTGGTGTCGCGGCGGATGACGAGGGTCCAGCCCTCGCTGGCGCCGACACGGATCAGCCGGTAGGTGGCCAACTGCTCGCGCCCATTCGGCCCGGTCTCGAAGAAGCTTCCCTCGATGCCATGCCGGTTGAGCGGCTGTGCGGCACCGCGCACGTCGCCACTGTGGCGCTGATGGCTCGAAACGAGGTAGCCCTGCCAATCATAGAGATAGATCGCGCCTGTCTGGCCGAGATTGTGCTCGGCGAGCGGCGATATGCCTGCATCCAGCTCGTAGGGTTGCACGTAGGCTGCGAGCACCGCCAGGGCGTGCCCGTCCGGATCCTGCACCTGCCGGGCGATGATCAGTTCGAGGCCGTCGCTACCGGCTTCCAGCGACAGGTGCTCGCTGTTATTGGGAAGGAGCGCCTGCTCGACCCAGTGCGCGGCGATGGCGCGGCCGGGGTCACCGGCATCACTCGACGCGATGATTCTGCGTGTCCCCGGGTCGATGATCTGCAGGCGGAGATAGCGGTCGGTATAGGCTTGCTGCAAGCGCTCCGACAATCTGCCGACGGTCGACTGCAGTGATGCTGCTGCCCCCTTCTTGCCTGCCCGCCAGTCGCGCAGTAGCGCCGCGAGAGTGTCCGACTCGGCAAAGAATTCGACATCGTCGCGTCGTTCACGCAGGTCGTTGCTGATCAGCATCTGCTGATTGTCGGCCAGCTGGTTCTGGAAGTTGATCGCCTCCTGGATCAGGCGATCGCGCGCGCCATGCAGCGCCAGCGCGGGAATGCCGAAATACCAGACGAGCAGGAGGATCGCGACCGTGAGCACGGCGCCCGTGCCAAACACGAGGCCTATCCGGGAGGACAGGGTCGTCGGCTTGAGTTTTGCTGCCGGCATTCCTGCTCAGTCCCGATAATCGAAGGTGGCGAGCCGATAGCGGGCCCGATTGCCCAGCACTTCGCGCAGGCCGTTGTAGGAAAGGGCCGATTCGATGTTTTGCCACGGCGCATTTTCGGGAATTTTCCCGAGTCGCCGCAGGAAGCGGAATTCGCTGGCAAGCACCGGCTCCTTGCCGGTGGCCGCCGGTACTGCCGGAGCCGATGGAATGTCGAGAATTTCTCGCCGGGTGACGGCAACGGCCTGGATGACCGTGACCTGGGCCGGCTTCCCGGTCAGCGCCTCGCCGTCCATCATCGCCCAGCGGGCCGCCTGTTCCGCATTCTTGCGGCTGCGGCGCATCCACTCGAGCGCCCGCACGAAGCCGGCGACGACCTCACGCGCGGCTTCCGGATGCGCCTTGGTGAAGCTGCGGGAAAGGACGAAGAAATCGGTGCTCTGGGCGCGGAAAACGATGCGGTTCTGCGGGGTGCGGGCGAGGGCGATCGACGGCGCCGGCTCCCAGGCGGCAAAGGCGTCAATCGTGCCCTTGTCGAGGGCGTCCGGCATATCGTCGACGCCCATGGGAACCAGGGTGACCAGCTTCTCGCTGAGGCCGACCGAGTTGAGCCCCTGCAGCAGCGCGTGGTGGGCGCTGGAGCCCTCGACGTAGCCGATCCGTTTGCCGGCGAGCTGCTCCATCAATCCCTGTTCGCGCGAGACAACGGAGGAAGTGGTCAGCTTGGCGATACCGACGATGTCGATTTCGTCCTGCACTGCAGCCGTGATCGTCGGCATGTCGCCGAGCACGCCACCTTCGAGGCGTCCCTTGCCGAGAAACTTCACGATGTCCGGGCCACGCCGGAAGGCGAAGGAACGGAATGGCTGCCCCAGTTTTTCGAGCTGCTGCAGCAGGATATGGTCGCGGCGCATGGTCGCACCGATCATGGCGGCAGGATAGCCAAGTGGCTGCAGTCCGATGTCGAAGCCCTGCGTGCGCGCCGCGAGGTCATAGCGATCGTAATATTCCCCGGCCCGGCCCGTGGTTCCCGCAAGCAGGGCAAGCAGTGCCAGGATGATACGCAGCGTCATGGCTGCTCCCTGTTGATTTATGTCGCGATGATAAACCGCTTTTGGGCGCCGCACGCCGCGATCATGAGAATGGCGACAGGTGTGCGGGCCATGGTGTCCCCAGGCCCCGTCCCTCGAGAATCCTGCGGCGCCGACCCAAACTCCGCCATCCCGCAATGTCCACCGGAACTCAGCGCACCGGCCGTGTCGCCGTGATCCAGCGTAGCCCGCCCGTGCCGTCGAGCGCGAAGATGCTGCCGCCGCCACTTGCCGGGACTTCCTCGGCGAAGGCGTTGATGACGACCTGATGCGTGACGAGTATCAGCGGCGGGCCGTCGGCCGTTTGTCGGGCGAGGAAGTCGCGCAGCGTGGCGAGGGTGGGTTCCCTTTCAGCGTGGCCCTGGAAGAACGAGTTCAGTGCCGGCAGTTCGCGCACCTTCCCCAGCCCGAGCAGGCGGGCGGTTTCCAGGGCCCGGCACCACTGGCTGGAATAGATGCGGGCTTCTCGGATGCCGAGTGCGCGCAGGCGCTCGCCGGTGGCGCGTGCCTGCGCTCGGCCCCGTTCGTCGAGGTTGCGCTGCGTGCGGCAGTCGCCGATGCGGAATCCGGGTGGATCGCCGTAGCCGGGGGCGTTGGCGTGACGCAGCATCAGCACCCGGCCGGGCTGCGCCAGCGCTTCCAGGCCATCGCTGGCGAAAGCGGGTGCCGTGATGGTCAGGCAGATGGTGGCGGCGAGGCGGGTGCTGAGTGTGCGTGCGAAGCGCATTCAGAGCATCTCCTATCGCGTGCGAAGCCCCGCGGCGTGTCGGCCAGGCAGGGTCATGGCAATACACCGGTGGCAGCCGGTCGGAGAGTCTCGCGGCAAGGCGCAACCTGGGGTTGTCCTCGACACGGAAGTCGGTGCGGAACCAGTAGATGTCGAGTCGTGGGGCTTTTGCTTGTGGGAACGAAGCGTCTGGTTTGCAAAGGGGTGTCCACCTAATGTCCTAGACAAAAAGATTATATGTTCCTAATATAACCCATAAAACGCACTATCAAACGGTTTTGACATGGACAATTAAACGAAAGGGTTTGAGTCATGGATCAAGCGCTCGCACTCAGGATTCCCCCGGTCGTGGCCTGGCTTGGCTACGGCGGTCTCGTGCCTTTCGCTGCGCTTGCTGTCGCGATGGCGTTCGATCCGGCACATGCGCGCTGGTGGGGCGAAGCCCTCGTCACCTACGGTGCGGTGATCCTCTCGTTCGTCGGTGCGCTGCACTGGGGGTTCGCCATGAGCATGAGCGACCTCTCGGGGGAGGAGCGGCAGCGGCGCTTTCTCTGGAGCGTCGTTCCCGCACTGCTAGCCTGGCCGGCGGCGCTGTTGAGCGTTACGCCGGCGGTGGCGCTTCTGGTCGCCGGCTTCGTGGCGCACTATCTCTGCGATCGGCGCCTCGGCGTGCGGTCGTTCCTGCCCCGCTGGTACCTGCCGCTACGCTTTCGTCTGACGGTGGTGGCCTGTGCCAGCCTGATCTTTGCAGCGATGGTTGCCTGATCGTTCCGCTTGAAAAAATGCCCCGATTCCAGGCAACCTCTTGCAACAGGATCGGTCAGACCTTGCGAGGGGGCCTGAACCGGGCTTGAAAGACGCTTGCACGGCCCCATCTACAACCCATGAGATCACGGGAGGACACCATGAACATCGTCTATAACAGCGATCAGTATTCAATCCTTGCCTACCCGGCACAGGAGGGTTTCGAGGTGGTCGACAAATCGGGCGGGCGGATGCTGTTCATCCAGGGGGAAACGGCGTTTTTCTTCCGCAAGGCGATCGATACGATCCCCGAGGAAGAGCGTGACGAGGAAACCATCGACGATTTTCTGGATTCCTACTGCGCAGGTGCCCGGCCGTTCAGCTTTCACTGAAGGTATAATGGACGCCTTTGGAACACGGCAGGAGAGTCTGGAATGTCTGGAATTTTCGGAACGATGTACGAATCCGACCACACCAAGTGGATGCGCGAGATGATGGCCAAGAACCCGGAATGGGCCGAGGATCAGCGTGTCGGGCGTGCGATCTGGTGGGACAAGCAGCTCGACCAGGATACGCAGGCCCGTTTCGAGCAGTCGAAGGAATCGAACAAGTCCTATCCTTACGACGTGAACTTCGATTTCTGATCCGCCGCGGCGGTTCGAATGAAAAACGGCAAGGCGATTCGCCTTGCCGTTTTTGTTTGGCGGAACCCGAAGCCTGCCGGCCTCCCGACGTGACGTTCAGCCTTTCTCCGGGCTCCTTTGGTCGCAGCTGAGCCCGTGTTACCCCTGCAGCGGCTTGACGACGCGCTTGACCGCGGTGTCATCCGGATGCGGATGGATGGTGAAGCCGAGGCTGGTCATCAGGCGGAACATCTTGGTGTTGAGTGCCAGTACGTCGCCGACGACGGCACGGTAGCCCTTCATGCGCGCGCATTCGATCAGTGCGCCCATCAGCTTGCGGCCAATGCCGTGCTTCTGCCAGTCGTCTGCCACGGCGAGCGCGAACTCGACCGATTCGCCATCGGGGTTCGTGACATAGCGTGAGACGCCGATCTGCTTTTCGGTGCCGTCCTCGTTCTGCACTGTTGCCACCAGCGCCATCTCGCGGTCGTAGTCGATCTGCGTGAAGCGGACCAGCATCGGCTGCGTCAGTTCGCGGATGGTGTCCATGAAGCGGTAGTACTTGCTTTCGTCGGACATGCGCGAGACGAAATCCTTCTCCATCTCGGCATCTTCCGGGCGGATCGGGCGGATGGTGATCTCGAGGCCGTCCGGCAACTGCCATTCCTGGATCAGGTGCACCGGGTAGGGGTGGATCGCCATGTGCGAGTAGCGGTCGCCCGAGGCCGGCGCGTGGTCGATGACGATGCGGGCATCGGCGGCGATGGCGCCGTTCTCGTCGACGATCAGCGGGTTGAGGTCGAGTTCCTGCAGCCAGGGCAGTTCGCAGACCATCTCGGAGAGGTTGAGCAGCACTTCCTCCAGCGCTTCGATACTGGCCGGCGGCATGTTGCGGAATTCGCCGAGCAGCTTGGATGCGCGGGTCGACTTGATCAGGTCCTGGGCGAGGAAGTTGTTCAGCGGCGGCAGCGCGACGGCGCGATCGCTGAAGATCTCGACCTCGGTACCACCGGCGCCGAAGGTGATGATCGGTCCGAAGATCGGGTCGCGAACGACGCCGAGCATCAGCTCGCGGCCGTTTGGCCGGGCCAGATAGGGCTCGATCGATACGCCGTTGATGCGCGCATTCGGATGCTTCTTGTGCACCGTTTCGATGATGTCGTGATAAGCGTTGCGGACCGCCGGCGCATTCGGGATGTTGAGGCGGACGCCACCGGCGTCGCTCTTGTGCACGAGATCCGGCGAATCGACCTTCATCGCGATCGGGAAACCGATCTGCTCGGCGAGCAGCAGCGCCTCGGTCGGCGTGCGAGCGACCATTGTCTGCGCCACCGGCACGCGGAAGGCGCGCAGGATCGCCTTCGATTCCATCTCGGAGAGAATCTTCCGGCGCTCGGAAAGCACCGCCTCGATCAGCATCTTGGCGCCCTCGGCTTCCGGCCGCTCGTGGCGGCTGGTCGGCATCGGGGTCTGCAAAAGCAGCTTCTGGTTTCGGTAGTAGGTCGAGATATGGTAGTAGAGCTCGACCGCGGTCTCCGGCATGCGGAAGGCCGGGATGCCGGCATCTTCCAGGGACTTGCGAGCCGCCGATACCTGCTCTTCACCCATCCAGCAGGTGAGCAGTGCGGTGCCGGTCTGTTCGTGTGCTTCGATGACGGCCTTGGCGACTTCCATCGGCTGCGTCATTGCCTGCGGCGTCAGCATGACGAGGATGCCGTCGACATCGGGGTCCGACGCGACGGCAAGGATGGCCTCGCGGTAGCGTTCCGGCGTCGCGTCGCCGACGATGTCGATCGGGTTGGCATGCGACCAGGTCGGCGGCAGGCAGGCATTGAGCTTCTGGACGGTGTCCATGTTCAGCTGCGCCAGCGGGATGTCGAGGTCGCCGGCGCGGTCCGCGGCCATCGCGCCCGGGCCGCCGCCGTTGGTGATGATGGCGAGGCGCTTCCCCTGCGGGCGGAATTTCGAGGCCAGCGCCTTCGATGCGTAGAAAAGCTGGCCGACGTTCTTGACGCGGACGACGCCGGCGCGGCGGACGGCGGCATCGAAGACGCTGTCGGAACCGGCGATCATGCCGGAGTGCGTCTGTACGGCCAGCGAACCGGCGGCATGGCGGCCGGCCTTGAGCAGGATGATCGGCTTGATGCGGGCCGCCGAGCGCAGGGCGCTCATGAAGCGGCGGGCATTGCGGATGCCTTCTACGTACAGCAGGATGTAGTGCGTGCGGCTGTCGTAGATCAGGTAATCGAGGATTTCGCCGAAATCGACGTCGGCGGTGCCGCCGAGCGAGATCACGGTCGAGAAGCCGACGCCGTTGGCCTTGGCCCAGTCGAGCACGGCCGAACACATGGCGCCGGATTGCGAAACGAGGGCCAGATTGCCCGCGTTGGCGGTGACTTTGGCGAAGGTCGCGTTTAGACCGAGGGTCGGGCGGATGAGGCCGAGGCAGTTCGGTCCGAGTACGCGGACGTTGTAGCTGCGGGCGATCTCCAGCATCTTGCGTTCGAGTGCGGCGCCGGAGTGACCGGCCTCGGCGAAGCCGGCGGTGATGACGATGACGTTCTTGATGCCGCTGCGACCGCACTGTTCGACGATCGCCGGAACGGTCTGCGGGCGGGTACAGATCACCGCAAGTTCGACGCGGGCCCCGATTTCCTCGATCGATGCATGGGCCTGCACCCCATGGATCGTCTCGTGCTTCGGATTGATCGCATAGAGGCGACCCTTGTAACCGGCATCGAGGATGTTCTTGAAGATGATGCTGCCGACCGAATTTTCGCGCTCCGAAGCACCGATGACGGCGACGGATTTCGGTTCGAACAGGCTGGTCAGATAGTGCTGTTCAAGCATTTTGTGGCACCTTGTGGGCGTTGTTTTTAGATTCTGGCATGCAGTTTGTGCATTGCAGCAATCTAGCACAAAACGTCAATAAAATCTCGGCGTTTCCCCCTAGGAAACGATGCGGTCGACCAGGCGGCTTTCGATGCGCAGGTTGCTGCCGCCGCTGATGGTGCGGAGAACCGGGCAGCGGTTGGCGATTTCCAGCATGCGGGTGCGCTGTTCCGGCGTCAGGTCGCCGTCGAGGGCAATGTCGCGGGTAATGCGATCGACCTTCTGCCCGTCGACTTCGATTTTTTCGTGGGACAGCGCGACGCCAACGTGCCTCAGCGGGAGTTTTTTCAGTTCGGCATACATGCGCAGCGTCATCGAGGTGCAGGCGCCCAGCGCACCCAGCAGGTAATCGAACGGCGCCGGGCCGGCATCTTCGCCGCCCATCGCAGCAGGTTCATCGGCCAGCAGGCGATGCCGACCAGCGACAACCTCCTGCTGGTAACGGCCTTTTCCGTTTTCGGCAACGCTGACGAAATGAGGGTGTTGTGCCATGAATGTGCTCCTTACGCTTGATCGATGACCGCTGGCGGCTGATCATAGCCCAACTGAGGACTTCCGGAGCAGGACCGATGACATGCACAGCCCCCCCCTTCGACAAGCCCTCGGCCTGGGTGCAGCGCTTTGCGCCGCAGATCCCGAAGGACGGGGAGATCCTCGATCTGGCCTGCGGTGGGGGGCGGCATGCCCGCTGGCTGGCGGGCGACGGTTGGCGGGTCGAGGCCGTCGATCGCGATTCGGCGGCACTGGCCGGCCTTGCCGGTGTTGCCGGCGTGATGGTTCGCGTTGCCGACCTTGAACACGGTGCGTGGCCCTATGCCGGTCGCCGCTTTGCCGGCATCGTCGTGACCAACTACCTGCATCGTCCGCTGCTGCCACTGATCGAAGAGGCCCTGGGCGAGGGCGGGGTGCTGATCTACGAGACCTTCATGGTCGGCAACGAACGTTTTGGCCGACCGAGCAGTCCGGAGTTTCTGCTGCGCCCGCAGGAACTGCTGGAGGTGGCCCGGGCTGCAGGGCTGCGGGTGCTGGCCTTCGAGGAGGGCGAGGTCATGACGCCGAGGCCGGCCGTGGTGCAGCGCATCGCCGCGCTTCGCTGACGTGCCGTCGGCCGGGTGCCGTGACGGTCCTGCCGCCGGAAGCCTGATCCCGCCTTGGTGTTTTGAGCGGGGCGCGGTTATCGGGTAAAATCGCGCTTTCCCGCTGCAGAAAAATCATGACCAAATATGTGTTCGTCACCGGCGGTGTGGTGTCCTCCCTCGGGAAGGGCATTGCCGCCGCCTCGCTCGGGGCCATCCTCGAATCCCGCGGCCTGAAAGTCACCCACCTCAAGCTCGACCCCTACATCAACGTCGACCCCGGCACGATGAGTCCCTTCCAGCACGGCGAAGTGTTCGTGACGGAAGACGGCGCCGAGACCGATCTCGACCTCGGTCATTACGAGCGCTTCACCAGCGCCAAGATGAAGAAGTCGAACAACTTCACCACCGGCCAGATTTACGAGTCGGTGATCAAGAAGGAACGGCGCGGCGAATACCTCGGCAAGACCGTTCAGGTCATTCCGCATATCACCGACGAAATCAAGAATTCGATCAAGCGCGGCGCCACCGGTGCCGACGTGGCCATCGTCGAAGTGGGCGGCACGGTTGGCGACATCGAGTCGCTGCCCTTCCTCGAGGCCATCCGCCAGATGGGCCTCGACGAAGGCCCGAACAACGCCTGCTACATGCACCTGACGCTGCTGCCGTACATTCCGACTGCCGGCGAGCTGAAGACCAAGCCGACCCAGCACTCTGTCAAGGAGTTGCGCGAGATCGGCATCCAGCCCGACGTGCTGCTGTGCCGCGCCGACCGCCCGATCCCGGCCGAGGAGAAGGCCAAGATTGCGCTCTTCTGCAACGTGCAGAAGCAGGCGGTCATCGAGTGCCTCGACGCCGACTCGATCTACAAGATCCCGGCCATGCTGCACGACCAGATGCTCGACGAGATCGTCTGCCACAAGCTCGGCATCCTGGCCAGGGCGGCCGACCTCAAGGTCTGGAACAAGCTGGTGCATGCGCTGACGCACCCGGAACACAAGGTCGACATCGCCTTCGTCGGCAAGTACGTCGACCTCACCGAGTCCTACAAATCGCTGACCGAGGCGCTGGTGCATGCCGGCATGCATACCCGGAGCAAGGTCAAGATCCACTACCTGGATTCGGAAGAGATCGAGCAGAAGGGTTGCGATGCGCTGAAGGACATGGATGCCGTGCTGGTGCCCGGTGGCTTCGGCAAGCGCGGCACCGAGGGCAAGATTGCAGCGATCCGCTATGCTCGCGAAAACAAGGTACCGTACCTCGGCATCTGCCTCGGCATGCAACTGGCCGTGATTGAATTCGCGCGCGATGTCGCCGGCCTGAAGGGCGCCAACAGCACCGAGTTCGAGCCGGATGGTCCGCACCCGCTGGTCGGCCTGATCACCGAATGGAAAGACGCTTCCGGCAAGACCGAGACGCGCAGCGAGAACTCGGACCTTGGTGGCACCATGCGCCTCGGTGCGCAGTCCTGCCCGGTCAAGGCCGGTACGCTGGCGCAGAAAATCTACGGTGACACGGTCACCGAGCGTCATCGTCACCGCTACGAGGTCAACAACAACTACGTCGATCAGCTCGAAGCTGCCGGACTCGTCGTCTCGGCCCGCACGCCGACCGAGCAGCTGTGCGAGATGGTCGAACTGCCGACCGACGTCCATCCGTGGTTCGTCGGCTGCCAGTTCCACCCGGAATTCACGTCGAATCCGCGCAGCGGCCATCCGCTCTTCATTGCCTACGTGCAGGCGGCGCTGGCACACCAGCAAGCCAGCAAGAAATGAAACTCTGCGGCTTTGACGTCGGTCTCGACCGGCCACTGTTCCTGATCGCCGGCCCATGTACGGCCGAGTCGCTGGCGCTGTGCGTCGAGGTCGCGGGGTACATGAAGGACGTTTGCGGTCGCCTGGGCGTGCCGTACATCTTCAAGGCTTCATACGACAAGGCCAACCGCAGCTCCGGCAAGTCGGTGCGCGGCCCCGGCATCGATGCCGGCCTCAAGCTGCTCGACGAGGTGCGCCGCCAGGTCGGCGTGCCGATCCTCACCGACGTGCATACCGAGGAAGACATTCCGGCGGTCGCGTCGGTGGTGGACGTGCTGCAGACGCCGGCATTCCTCTGCCGGCAGACCGACTTCATCCACGCCGTGGCGGCCTGCGGCAAGCCGGTGAACATCAAGAAGGGCCAGTTCCTCGCACCGGGCGACATGAAGAACGTCGTCGACAAGGCGCGCGAGGTGAACGGCGGTGCCGACAACCTGATGGTCTGCGAGCGCGGCGCTTCCTTCGGCTACAACAACCTGGTCTCCGACATGCGCTCGCTGGCCATCATGCGCGAGACGAACTGCCCGGTGGTTTTCGACGCCACGCATTCGGTGCAGCTGCCGGGCGGGCAGGGCACGGTGTCGGGTGGTCAGCGCGAATTCGTGCCGGTGCTGGCACGGGCGGCCGTGGCCGTCGGCATTTCCGGCCTGTTCATGGAAACGCACCCGTGCCCGGAGAAGGCCTTCTCCGACGGCCCGAACAGCTGGCCGCTGGCGCGCATGGAAAGCCTGCTGTCCACGCTGGTGGCGCTGGATCGTGCGGTCAAGACTGCCGGTTTCGAGGAACTGAAGTAATGGCCAGGGGCTACCTGATCGCCAATGCTGCGGTCTCGGACGCAGAGGCCTATGAAGGCTACAAGAAGCTGGCCGCCGTGGCGATCGCGCAGTACGGTGGTCGCTATCTGGTGCGTGGCGGTGCGCTCGATGTTCTCGAAGGGCAGTGGGCCGGCGCACCGCGCGTGGTCATCGTCGAGTTCGATTCGGTCGAGCAGGCGCGGAAATTCTACGATTCGCCCGAATACCGGGCTGCCCGCGAGGCGCGGGTGGGGGCGGCCGACATGAACATGCTGGTCGTCGAAGGTTTGGAAACGGTCACAAAATGATCCCGGCGAGGACTACTTCGCTTCATTCTGTTGCCGTTTCTTATTGGTTTTCATCAACTTTTTCTGGGTAAAGGAAACGCCATGAGTTCTGTTGTCGATGTCGTCGCCCGCGAGATTCTCGATTCGCGCGGCAACCCCACCGTCGAGTGCGATGTGCTGCTGGAAAGCGGTGTGATGGGCCGTGCCGCGGTCCCGTCGGGTGCCTCGACCGGTTCGCGCGAAGCCATCGAACTGCGTGACGGCGACGCCGGCCGCTATCTCGGCAAGGGCGTGCTGCAGGCTGTCGAGAACGTGAACACCGAGATCTCGGAAGCGATCATCGGCCTCGACGCGCAGGAGCAGGCCTTCATCGACAAGACCCTGATCGACCTCGACGGCACCGACAACAAGTCGCGCCTCGGCGCCAACGCCATGCTCGCCGTGTCGATGGCCGTGGCCAAGGCCGCTGCCGAGGAATCCGGCCTGCCGCTGTACCGTTATTTCGGCGGTTCCGGCCCGATGCAGATGCCGGTGCCGATGATGAACATCATCAACGGTGGCGAGCATGCCAACAACAGCCTGGATATCCAGGAATTCATGATCATGCCAGTCGGCCTGCCGACCTTCCGCGAAGCGCTGCGCTGCGGCGCCGAAGTCTTCCACGCGCTGAAGAAACTGCTCGACAAGAAAGGCTTCTCGACCGCCGTCGGTGACGAAGGCGGCTTCGCCCCGAACCTCGGCAGCCATGCCGAAGCCATCCAGCTGATCCTGCAGGCTGTCGAGCAGGCCGGCTACACGCCGGGCCAGGACGTGCTGATCGCGCTCGACTGCGCCGCCTCCGAGTTCTACAAGGACGGCAAGTACAAGCTGGCCGGCGAAGGCCTGGAACTGACCTCGGCCCAGTTCGTCGACTATCTCGCCAACCTCGCCGACCAGTTCCCGATCGTCTCGATCGAGGACGGCATGGCTGAAGGCGACTGGGATGGCTGGAAACTGCTGACCGACCGCCTCGGCAGCAAGGTGCAGGTCGTCGGCGACGACGTGTTCGTCACCAACACCCGCATCTTCAAGGAAGGCATCAAGAAGGGCGTTGCCAACTCGATCCTGATCAAGATCAACCAGATCGGCACCCTGACCGAAACCTTCGCCGCCATCGAGATGGCCAAGCGCGCCGGTTACACCGCCGTGATCTCGCACCGCTCGGGTGAGACCGAGGACAGCACCATCGCCGACATCGCCGTCGGCATGAACGCGCTGCAGATCAAGACCGGCTCGCTGTCCCGTTCGGACCGCATCGCCAAGTACAACCAGCTGCTGCGTATCGAGGAAGATCTCGGTGACACCGCTGGCTACCCGGGGCGCGAAGCGTTCTACAACCTGCGTTGATTTCTACTCGCGCAGCGATGGATCATGAGGGGTGTGCGGCCTTGACGGGCTGCCGCCCCTCTTTTCATGGGCATGGTGGCTGAACCATGCGCTGGCTGACGCTCGCCCTGATCGCGCTGCTGGTCCTCCTGCAGTACCCGCTGTGGCTCGGCAAGGGCGGCTGGCTCAAGGTCTGGGACTATGATCGCCAGCTGACGCAGCAGAAGGATGCCAACCGCAAGCTGGAAGTTCGGAACGGTGGCCTCGATGCCGAAGTGCGTGACCTCAAGCAGGGCTATGAGGCGATCGAGGAGCGCGCCCGCTTCGAACTCGGCATGATCAAGCAGGATGAAGTATTCGTGCAGATTCCTGAAAAGGCGGGCGCCACTGATGACAGCAAGGTTGTCCCCGCGTCGCCTGCGCCAGCGCCTCCCGCCAGGAAGCCCGCCCGCTAGCGAGGATTGGAGGAGACGCGCGGAGAGAGGCAGCTACGGCTGCCTTTTTGCATATCAGTACTCCTGCAGCATCGCGAGTTCGGAATCGGCGTGGCGCAGCCTTCGCGCCATCGTCCGCGCGATGGCCAGGATGAGGGTGTTGGCAAGCTTCTTGTGCGTTTCCGCGATCTGGTTGAATTGCTCGCGTGAAAGCACATAGACCTCGGTATCCGTCTGTGCGATGGCGTCGTTGCTGCGCGGCTGGGCATCGAGGAAGGCCAGTCCACCGAAGAAATCGCCGCGTCCGAAGCTGGCAACGTGGCGCGTCCGCCCGGCGCCCATCGGTGCGAAGATGAAGACAGCGCCCCGCCGGATCCAGAAGATCTCGTCGCCCGGCTGGCCGCGTGCGTAGACCGTTTCACCGGGTTTGTACGTCCGCGTCTCCATGCGCATTTCAAGTTCTTTAAGCGTTTCGTCCTTGCGCTTGCTGAAGAGATCCATCTCGGCCAGTTGCATCGCTGGCTCCTCGACGGCCACGAGACCGTTCTCCCGTTCGCCCAGCAGCCGCTCCTCGACCCAGGCAATGGCATTGTCCAGGTTCGGAAACACGCGCACCACGTCGCTGTTGTCGAGCAGCCCCGTCTGCACGAGGAATTCGCGCAGATTGCGCCCGTTCGGCAGGTTTTCACGCACATTCGAAAGCAGTAAATGCGCGTCGCGCTCGGCAAGTACGTCGCGGATCTGGTTGAGCATGTGCGCGGCGGTGACGTCGACCGACTGCACGCGCTTCAGATCGAGAATGACGTACTGGCGCGAGCGCAGTTCCGGCTCGAGATCGCCGTACAGCTGCTGTGTCGTGCCGAAGAACAGGCTGCCCTGCAGTTCCACGACGACGGCCTGGTCGCCCTTCTGCGACAGCACCAGCATCTCGGCTTCCGGACGGTGCCAGGTCGAGGAGATCTGGTTCACATAGACCTTGTGGCGAACGACCGAACCCCCGACCTGTTCGCGCACGAAGAGAATGATCGCCATGGCCACACCCACCGCCGAAGCGGCGATCAGGCCGATCGTCATCGCGACGATGACGACGACGGCAACGACCGCGAAATCGAAGACGGTGGCGCGCGACTCGATGAAACGCAGCGGCTCGCGGTCGATCATGCGAACGCCGATCACGATCAGCAGGCCGGCCAGTGCGGCGACCGGAATCCAGGCGATGAAATTGCCGAGAATGAGCGAGGCGAAGAGGGCGAAGAGGCCCTCGATGACGCCGCTTGCCCGGGTCTGTGCGCCACTGGTCAGGTTGACGACGGTGGCGCCCATGGTGCCGGCACCGGGAATGCCGCCGACTGCCGAGGCCGAGACGTTGGCCATGCCCTGGGCGATCAGTTCACGGTTGGAGTCGTGGCGGGTACGGGTCAGCTGGTCAAGGATGACGCAGGTTTTCAGCGTGTCGATGGAGAGCAGCACGGCAAGGGTCAGGGCACTGCCGAAGAGCGCGGCGATCTGCCCGACCTTGAGTTCGCCGATTTCCCGCCAGCGTGTCGAGACCGAGACGAAATAGGCCTGCGGCGCGATGTCGATCGGGCCGACGACGAGCGCGTTGTCGCCAAGCGTGCGCAGGTCGACATCGTCGATGGCGAGCACGAAATAGGTCAGCAGCCCGGCCAGGACGCCGAGGATCGTGCTTGGCACCTTCTGCGTGATGCGCGGCGCGAGCAGCGCGACGCAGACGGTGGCACAGCCTACCGTGACGGCGCGCCAGTCCCATGTCTGTGGCGAAACGATGATGTCCCACCACTGAGCGTCAGGCGCGGCACCGACGAAACGGGGAATCTGGCTGCCGATGATGATCAGGCCGACAGCCGAGAGATAGCCGCTGACGACGGGATAGGGAATGTAGCGAATCAGGCGCCCGATGCCGACGAAACCGAGCAGGATCTGGATGAGGCCGGCGATGACCCCGAGCATGATCATCAGCAGCACGATCACCGACGAGGCGACGCCCTGACGGACGAGCTCGATCGCAAAGGCTGCCAGCACGGCTGCTGCCGGGGCGCACGGCGCGCTGATCAGGCGGTCGGTGCCACCCAGGGTCGCGGCGACGAGGCCGATCACGGTTGCGCCGACGATGCCGGCAATGGCGCCGTAGGCCGCATAGGTCGGGCCGATGGCCGAATAGACGGTGACGCCGAAGGCAATCGAGGCCGGCAGCACGACCAGCATCGCGGCCAGTCCGCCCCAGAAATCACCGGGGGCCTGCTTGCCGTTCAGCAAGCCGAATCCTGCGCCTGTGCGCTTCGTCTCCTCTGCCATCTCCGCCTCTTCAGGTTTGCATGTCGGCGCGTTCCGGAACGTCCCGGACCATTCTGCGCCCGGAGGGGTCGGCTTGGCAAAGTTTCAGCGCTTCCTTTCAAGCCACTTCAGCAGCGTCGCGAAGAAACTCTCCGGGTCGATCGGCTTGCCGATGAAATCGTCCATGCCGGCCTCGAAGCAGCGCGCCTTGTCTTCGGCGAAGGCGTTCGCCGTCATCGCGATGATCGTCTGTGCCGCGCCCGTGGGCAAGGCGCGGATGCAGCGCGTGGCTTCGAGGCCGTCCATGCGCGGCATCTGCATGTCCATCAGCACGAGATCGTAGCTGCGGGCGCTGACGGCGGCGACGGCCTGCTCGCCATCCTCGGCGATATCGATGTCGAGTCCGACATCCTTGAGCAGTTCGAGCGCCACTTCGCGATTGACCGGCTCATCCTCGACCAGCAGCACGCGCTTGCCGCTATGCTCGAGGAGGAGCCGGTCTTCGGCCTTGCCCTGCGGTGCCGCGAGCGAAGCCGCCGTTCCCGCGTGGCGGTGCAATCGCGCCGTGAACCAGAAGGTGCTGCCTGTGCCGGGCGTGCTGACGACGCCGGAGTCGCCGCCCATCAACTCCGCCAGTCGGCGGGTGATCGCAAGCCCGAGGCCCGTCCCCCCGTGCCTTCGCGTGGTCGAATTGTCTGCCTGCTCGAAGGCACTGAACAGGCGGGCCTGGGTTTCGCTGTCGATGCCCGGTCCGGTGTCAGTGACTTCGAATCGGACAAGTGCGCTGTGTTCATCGACCTGAAGGCTGAAAATGCGCAGCGTGATTTGCCCCTGCAGCGTGAACTTGAGGGCGTTGCTCGCGTAATTGAGCAGCGACTGGCTGAGGCGTGTCGGATCACCCTGCAGGCGATCGGGTAGCGGGCCGATGTCCATCAGCAGCTGAAGCCCTTTGGCCTGTGCCCGCTCCTGCAGCATCGATACGACGTTTGCCGCGATCGCCCGCAGGTCGACATCGGTCTGCTCCAGGCCGAGCTTGCCGGCCTCGATCTTCGACAGGTCGAGAATGTCATTGATGATCGACAGCAGATGCTGGCCGGCGTGGCCGATCTTCTCGAGGCGTTCTGCCTGGGTTGGCGAGACGCCTTCGCGCTTCAGCAGGTGGGTCAGGCCGGTGATCGCATTCAGCGGCGTCCGGATCTCGTGGCTCATGTTGGCGAGGAAGGCGCTCTTCGCACGGTTGGCACCTTCTGCCGCCTCCTTGGCTTCCGCCAGTTCCCGGGTGCGCTGCTGGACCAGTTCTTCCAGATGATTGCGGTAGCGGAACAATTCCTCGAGTGTCCGTTTCCGCTCCGTGGTGTCGCGTACGTTGCACTGGATCAGCGGCCGGCCATCGATCTCCATTGCGCTGAGCGTGACTTCGGCTGCGAGGACTTCGTTGCTATCGAGACGGCGATAGGCCCACTCGAAAGTGCAGCTTCCCCTGGCTGATGCTTCCTCCAGATGGCGGCGGGCAATCTCCCTCGAATCCGTGCCGTCGGGTTGGCGTGGGGGCGAAACATCGGTCGATTGCAGTCCGATCAGGCGCTCCCGGCTACCGGCGCCATAGAGGCGCACCGCCGCCGGGTTGCAGTCTACGCATCGTCCGGCATCGAGGACGATCACCGCATCGGCGGTGTACTCGAACAGCGTCCGGAAGCGCGTCTCCGATTTGCGGAGGTCGGCGGTGCGTTTTTCGACGCGGTCGGCCAGGGCCGCGTTGACCTCGTGCAATTGCGCATCGGCAAGCCGCCAGCGGCGGCTGAAACGCAGTGCCAGGGCGAGTCCGAGCAGTGCCGGCAGCAGCAGCAGCAGTGCAACGACCAGTGTCAGGCGCGTGACCTGCGGCTCCACTTCGTCACGCAGGTGCGCCATGTCGCGGAAGAGGAAGATGCGCCAGCCGGTTTTCAGTGCCGTATCGAACGCCAGCCACTCCGCACCCTTGAGATCCCTGGTGCGCAGAACTTCGACGCCATGCGTGTTGCTGCTGCGTGGCACTTCGACCATGCGCCCGGAAGCGATGGCGGTCTTTTCGGCGAGCAGCGAGGGGTGCGAGGCCAGGGGCTCGGAAAGTTCAGTGCCGATGCGCGAGGCATCGCTGCTGGCGATGACTCGGTCCGCGCGATCGAGCAGGACGACCTGGTCGAACGGTGCGACCCGGGCGGGCACCAGCTGGTTGGAAAGTTGTGTCAGGTGAATCACCCCGCCGAGATGCATGATGATCCTGCCGTCTGCGGCGAGAATCGGCAGGTCGATCGCGACCGCTGGAATGCCGTCGGCACCGACGAAGCTGTCGGAAATGACCATTTCCCCGGAGCGCGCGGCGGCCTTGAAATAGGGGCGATCGGCGAGGTTGTAACGGGTTAGCTTGCGCTGTACCTGATAGGGGTGCGAGATGTAATGGTCGCCCTCGGGCGTGAGGACGAAGAGTACGGAAAAGTTGCCGTCGACGCGGAGCGTTTCGAGAATCCTCCGCTTGGCAGCATCGAGATGTTCGGGGAGTCCGTTAAGACTGCGGTCGATGTTGCGTCGCTCGGGGAGGCTGCTGAATTCGGGTTGTTTGGCGGCGAATTTCAGCAAGCTCACGGATTGCTGGATGTGGTCGTCGAGGTTGTTGGCGACACTCTCGACGAAGGCAATCTGGTCGCCGGACCACCGTTCCACGACCCATGCGTGGAGCGATGCACGCAGGATGACGCCGAGCAGCAACAGCGACAGCAGGGTCGGAACGAGGACGATCGCAATGGTCTGCCGGCGCTGGCTGATTCGCATCGTTGGGTCGCTTCTTCAATCGCGATAGGACAAGGATCGAGCGGCAAGGTTCTGCGGAAGCATAGCGTCAGTCGTTCGCCAGCGCCATCTATCCGGCCACCGGGACAGTGTGCTGCGGGTTACTGGTAGCGTAATGCCTCGATCGGATCGAGCGCCGCTGCCTTGCGGGCCGGGTAGAAGCCGAAAAAGATGCCGACGCCGGCGGCAACGCCGAAGGCGACCAGCACCGAACTGCCGGAGATCACGACGGCAGTCCTGGTCGCGGCATTGACGGCGACGGCTCCACCGATGCCGAGCAGCAGCCCGATCAGGCAGCCGGCAATCGAGATGATGATGGCCTCGAGCAGGAACTGCGTCAGGATGTCCCGCTGGCGGGCACCGATGGCCATGCGGATGCCGATCTCCCGCGTCCGCTCGGTGACCGAGACGAGCATGATGTTCATGATGCCGATCCCGCCGACGACCAGCGAAACCGAAGCGATGGCGCCGAGCAGCAGCGACATCACGCGCGTCGTTTCGGCGGCGGAGTCGGCGACGGCGGTCAGGTTGCGCAGCGAGAAATCGTTCTCCTGCCCTTCGCGCAGGCGGTGGCGCTGACGGAGCAGGGCGGTCATCGACTGCTCGACAGCCGGCATGAGCTCCTGCGCGGCGGCCTGCACCATGATCTGGCGCACGGACCCCTGGAAGGGCGTGCCGAATACCTTGCGTTGTGCCGTGGTCAGCGGAATCACGACCACGTCATCCTGGTCGCGGCCATCGAGATTCTGTCCCTTCGGGGCCAGCTGGCCGACGACGGTGAATGGCGTTTGCCCGATCCGCAGCGTCTTGCCGACCGGGCTGTCGTTACCGAACAGGTTCTTCGCTGCCGTCTGTCCAATCAGTGCCACGCGCGTGGCCGAGCGCAGGTCGGAATCGGTGAACGGTGCGCCTTCGGTGACCGGCCAGGAGCGGATGTCGAAATAGGTGGGCGTGGTGCCGATCACCCAGGCGTTCCAGTTGTTGCCGGCGTGCACGAGCTGTGCCGATCCCTGGTGGATCGGGGCGACCGCCTGTACGCCGTCCAGCTCGGCGATCGCTTCCGCATCGGCGACGCGCAGGGTCGGCGCATTGCCCGCGCCGCTGCGGATGCCGGCAGTAGCGGTGAAACCGGACAGCACGACGAAAATGTTGCTGCCCATCGTGCTGATCGTCTGTTGCACGGCCATCTGGGCACCCTGACCGATGGCCATCATGAGCACGACGGCGCCGACACCGATGACCATGCCGAGCATCGTCAGCGCGGTCCGCAGGCGGTTCGCACCCATCGCCAGCCAGGCTTCACCGAGCATCGCCTTCAGCATGGCAGTGCCTCCGGCCTTTCCGCCGCACCGGTTGGCCGGTCGCTGACGATTACGCCATCGAGAAAGCGGACCTGCCGCCGGGCGTGCTGCGCGACATCGGGCTCGTGGGTGACCAGCACGATGGTGATGCCTTCGCGGTTCAGTTCGCCGAAGAGCGCCATGATTTCCTCGCTGGTATGGCTGTCGAGGTTGCCGGTCGGTTCGTCGGCCAGGATCAGTCGCGGCTGGTTCACCAGCGCGCGGGCAATCGCGACGCGCTGCTGCTGGCCGCCGGAGATGCGGCTCGGCAGCGAGGTGGCGTAGTTGCCGAGACCCACCCGTTCGAGCATCTCGCGGGCCCGTTGGCGGCGGGCGGCGAGATCGATGCCGGCGTAGACGAGCGGCAATGCGACGTTGTCTTCGAGCGACATGCGTGGCAGCAGGTTGAATCCCTGGAAGACGAAGCCGATCGTGCGTCCGCGCAGCGCGGCGAGTTCGTCCGGTGTCAGCGATTCGACATGACGCCCGTCGAGGATGTAGTCGCCGGACGTTGCCCGATCAAGGCAGCCGAGCAGGTTCATGAAGGTCGATTTGCCGGAGCCGGAGGGCCCCATCACCGCGACGTAT